>Ga0157373_10000284_pt1 | contig 40521 bp, 32 predicted proteins | sample C65metaG_FD_113460 | JGI IMG/M metagenome (GOLD analysis project Ga0157373, IMG submission 113460) | Corn rhizosphere microbial communities from Kellogg Biological Station, Michigan, USA - C6-5 metaG | ecosystem: Host-associated > Plants > Roots > Rhizosphere > Soil | place: USA: Michigan... | reverse complement strand
TGAAAAAATATCCAAGAAGCTTAAAACTTGACGAGGTAAAAACTTTACTGGCCGAGGAACTGCTTAACTCGCATAACTACCGCGAGGCCATCGACATCCTCGAGCCTATCCCTAATAAAACACCGAGCGCTAAAGAGGCTTACGAAAAAGTAACTTATTATCGTGGTTTAGAGTTTTATAACGAACGCGCTTTCGAAAATGCTATCGGTGTATTTTTAAGGTCGTTAAAATATCCTGTTGATCCGAAGATAGAGGCCCTCACTATTTACTGGATGGCCGAGGCGATGTACGAGGTACGCAAATACGGCGAATCGGTTGAAAACTTCGAGAAGTTTTTGGATATGCCCGAAGCGCGCAACACCCCGGTTTACAACTATGCCAATTACGCCCTGGCTTACGCGGCCTTTGGCGGAGAGCAATATAAAAAGGCGGCCATTTACTTCGAAAAGTTTTTAGATGGCGATGAGCGCGATAAGAATACCATCAACGATGCCACGATGCGTGTTGCGGATAGCTATTTTGTATTAAAAAGCTACAGCAAAGCACTTACTTATTATAACCGCATTATCGACGAACGCGCGCCGGGCGAAGATTACGCCTTATTTCAACGTGGTATGATACAGGGTTTACAAGGCAGCCCTGATAACAAGATAGCGACGCTGAACGATGTATTGGCCAAGTTCCCTAATTCGAATTATGCTGACGATGCTTCGTTCGAGATAGCGTATACCTATTTCCTGAAGGGCAATGGCGACCAGGCCAAAACCGACCTGATGGCGCTCATCGACAAATATCCGCGCAGCAGCTATATCCCTCGCGCACTGGTAACCATGGGTTTAATAGACTACAATGCCGGCGGCAAGGATGATTTCGCCATCCAATCGTTTAAACGCGTGGTGCAGGAATATCCCTCAACCGAAGAAGCTAAACAGGCACTGAAACAGATCGAAAAGATCTATACCGATAAAGGCGACGCGCAAACATTTATCAACTATGCCGCTACAACACCAATTGGCAACTATACCACAGCCGAGCAGGAAAGTATTATGATAACCGCGGCCAATAACCTCTATTTAAAAGGCGACTGGCAAGGAACGGTAAACGGCGTTAACGCTTATTTTGATAAATTTCCGAAAGCGATATATGATAAACAGGCTAAATTTATCCGCGCGCAAAGTTTGGTACGATTAAATCGCCCGGGTGAGGCGGTGCCTGATTACAACTTCATTCTGAACGACTGGACGAGCCCGTATACCGAGAAATCGCTGCTCAGTATGTCGCAGATTTATCTTGCTCAAAAGAAATATAACGAAGCGGTACCTTTCCTGAAACGTTTGGAAACCAACTCAGAATATCAGGCTGATTATGGTTACGCCATCGATAACCTGATGCTGTGCTACGCCGAAATGGATATGCCGGATGACGCCCTGAAATACGTAACCCTGGTAAGGGCCAATGTTAAAACATCCGAAGAAGATAAATTCCGCACGAGTTTATATGCAGGCAAAGCTTATCTGGCCAAAGGCGATACCACCGCCGCGCTAAAAGAACTGAGCGATGTGGTGAACAATACCAAAACAGTAGCCGCGGCTGAAGCTAAATACAACATCGCCAATGTGGAGTATTTGAAACACAGGTATAAAGAGTCGCAAAAAACCTGTTTCGATCTCATCAACAAACTATCGGCTTATGATTACTGGGTAACCAAAACCTATGTGTTGCTGGCTGATACTTATGTGGGGTTGAAAGATGTTTTCCAGGCAAAAGCTACGCTGCAAAGTGTGATCGATAATTATAAAGGAGACGACGATATTTTGCCCACAGCCAAACAAAAATTAGAAGCCTTATCAGGCGGCACTGAAGTGAAGAAAGACGACAACAAGGAGAACAAGCAATGAAATTAAGATATATCACCATCATTACTTTTGCGGCGCTGTTTTGCTTTGCTGATGTAAACGCCCAAACTACTAAGGATAAAAAGAAACCCACCACTAAACCTGTGGCCAAAAAACCGGCAACCAGAGCCCCGGTTACTGATAAAAAGGCCGCAAGCCTGGCTAAATCGCTACCGGCAACGATAGATACGACCAAACACAACAGTGGTGGAAAGACCACCAATCCTAACAATCCGCTTAATCCAAACAGTAACAGTTTATCTGAAGAGATTGTGATAACCACAGCCTATAAACCGGTACTGGCTGAAGCTGTGAAGATACGCCGCAATCCAGATCTGGAAGATCAGGAACCATTTAAAGCTCCGCTAAGCTACAATCCGCTGGATAAAACTTTGCAATTAAATACCGATATCCGCCAGTTTGACGCCATGAAGATGCCACGCGAGGCACCAGAAGAGGTGTTTAACAATTATGCTAAACTGGGCGGTGGTAATTTAAAAACCACTTACGGCGAACTATACGTTAACAATGGTGGCGACCCGGGTTTACAGTTGGGAGGCTTTTTAAAGCACTTCGCCCAGGGAGGTAGCATATCTCAGCAAAATTACAGCAAAGAAGAGGCCGGCGTTTTTGGCAAAAGTATCGGCGAAACTTCAACCCTGAGCGGACGTATCAACTACAGCCTGCGCAACAATTATTTTTACGGCTACAATATTATGCAGTTACCGCCAGTTGGTTTGAATGTGGCTAAGCAGCATTTCAGCACATTATCGGGCGAGGCTGAACTTGCTAAAAATACTACCGTTGAGGAAAACCAGTTTATTTATGCCTTAAAACTGGGGGGGTATACTTTCAGCGATGCTTACCAGGCTAACGAGAATAACCTGGTGGTATCCGGCTATATCAACCAAACGGTGGGTAATTTTTACGCGGGTTTAAATGGCAGTATCGATCTGACTACAGTTAAGGACAGCGCTTACAACCATGGCAACAACCTGATCAGGGTGAATCCATATATTAAACTGGAAGGCGAGAATTATAAGATAGATGCAGGCATCAAAATCGTTAGCCTGACCGGTTACAAAAGCCAGGTAAATATCTTCCCGGCCGCGCGCCTGGAGTTTCAGATCGTACCTAAGTACATCCGTTTGTTTGCTGAGGCTAATGGCGATATAGATCGTTCTTCCATTCGCGATTTTACCGAGATCAACCCTTTTCTGGGCAAAAACATCAACATCCAGGATGCCGTTGACCAGCTTGATCTGACGGTTGGCTTAAAAGGTATGCTTGCACCCGGCCTGGGCTTTAAAGCCAGCATATTCCGTAACAGCGTTAAAAATATGCCGTTGTTTGTAAGCGACTTTAACGCCGCCCAAAGCTATAACCGTTTTACGGTGATTTATGATAATGGTAAATCGCGCGTTAGCGGGTTTAATGGCGAACTGGACTACAAAGCATCCGACGATTTTGATATTTTCGGCCGCGTTGAGTTTAAAGATTACCAGTTAGCATCAGAAGCACAGGCCTGGAATCTGCCCAAGTTTAAATTAACCGCGGGTACCACCATCCATATCAATAAACAGATCAACGTCAACGGATCGTTGATGTTCCGTGGCGCTGCTTACGATCGTACAGGCGCTACCAGCCAGATTATTAATATCGATTCATTTGCCGATATCAGCGGTGGCGCCGAGTATAAAGTAAACAACAAATTCTCGATATTTTTGCAGGCTAACAACCTGTTAAGCAATGGTTCGCAAAGCTGGTTGTACTACCCCAATTATGGTTTTAATATATTTGGGGGCGTGGGTTACAAGTTTTAACCCTTTTGATGTTAGTTAAAATTGCTGTATTTTTAGCCGAATGGATATTCCCGCCTTTATTAACGAATTACTGGCCCAGCAAGGCGTATTGATCGTACCCGGACTTGGCACTTTTTCAAGTACCCGGGTTGAAGGTTATTACAATAAAGATCAGCAACATTTTTATCCGCCAACACAACAAATACAATTTAAAACCGAGCAAAGCGATGATGATGTCCTGGCTAATCTGATAGCTGAGGAGCGTCAGATATCTATTGCCTCGGCAAAATACTTTATCGAGAAATTTGTTACCAATATATTGGAACAAGCCAGTGCGGGCAGTGCTCCCCTTGGTAGCTTAGGCACCTTCAGCACACGCAGGGGCTCACTTATTTTTACACCAAGCGAACTGAACGAAACCGACGAGACATTTTACGGCCTTGCCCCGGTAAGGTTAAAACGTAACAGTTCGTTCAGGCAACCGGCCGCGATAGTAGCTCCGCCTAAACCAGTTGAACTTACTCCTCCGCCACCACCTGAACCACCTGTTGTGCCGGCACCTCAACCAGAACCTGAACCGGTTGAAGAAGAATACATTGAGGAAGAGGAAACCGAACGCACACGGATTAGCGTCTGGCTGGTACTGGCAATTATCATCGTCGTGTTGGGTATAGGTATTATTGGCGCATATATTTACAAACCGGCACTGTTTAGCCGTATTAAACCAATGATGCATAAAACAGTTCAGCCTGTACAAAAATTATCCACTGCCGACTCGTTGAAACGTGCGCAGCAGGCCCAGAAAGATATAGGAATTGCGCCGGGTGTAAATAAAGCAGACAGTACACCGGTTGATACTTTCCGCATTGCAATACACTCGTGGAAAACATTCAACAAAGCTAAAGCAGATGCCGACGACCTTAACCAGAAAGATATAAAAGCCGAGGTGCATAAAATGGGCGAAAAGACCTTTCAGGTAACAACCGGCAATTATATCAACAATGATTCTGCAAAAGCAGCGTTACCTATTATCCGGCAAAAGCTAAAAAACTCAACTATACACATACAATTATATCCATTTAAGAAGCAATGATGTCATTATTACTGCAAGTAACCGATACCGCGCATAAAATTGTTGACACGGTAGCCAAAGCCGCACTGCCGGCACAGATGCCACAAGAAGAGATCCGCTTTGGCGATCTATTGGTAAAAGGTGGTTGGGTATTACTACCAATAGGCCTGCTATTTGTGCTGGCGCTGGTTATATTCTTCGAACGTTATTTTACGATCCGTAAGGCAGCCAGAAGCGAGGCTGACCTGATGGCCAATGTACGTTCGAGCGTAATATCGGGCAACCTGGAAGCCGCTATCGCCATCTGCAAAAACAGCAACACGCCGTTGGGCCGTATGCTGCAAAAAGGGTTGCTGCGTATCGGCCGGCCAATAAAAGATATCGAAGGCGCTGTAGAAAATATCGGTAAACTGGAAGTATCCAAACTGGAAAGGAATATACCGATAGTGGGTATTGTGGCCGGTATCGCTCCGATGTTCGGCTTTTTGGGTACCATTTGGGGGGTGATCAAAATATTTTACGATATCTCTAAAACCGATAACATCAGCATGGGGGTTATCTCGGGCGGTTTGTATGTAAAAATGGTAACCTCGGCTGCCGGTTTATTAGTAGGTATCGTAGCTTATGTGCTGTACAATATTTTAAATATCATGGTTGATAAGGTGATCCTGAAATTGGAAACCGATGCCATTGAATTTATCGACCTGTTAGAAGAGCCAAGCAAATGAATTTAAGAACGCGACATAAAAGGCATTCGGCCGAGGTACATACTTCAGCGATGAACGATATTATGTTCTTTCTGCTGCTGTTCTTCCTCATTGCCTCTACAGTTACCAACCCGAACGTAATTAAACTGATGCTGCCGAAATCATCTTCGGGGCAGTCGGTATCTAAAAAAACCATCACGGTATCGGTAACCAAGGAGCTGAAATACTTTGTAGATAAAAAAGAAGTGCAGGAGGCCGACCTTGGCACTACTTTGGCAGACTATAAAAAGTTAGCAACCGAACTAACCATTGTTTTATACGTGGATCGTACCGTGGCCATCCAAAATGTGGTTTCGGTGATGGATGTTGCACAAAAACTGAATATCAAGCTGGTGCTTGCCACCGAGCCTAAGTAATACATGGAGTACAGGGAAAGTAATTATCCGAAGGCGTTTGCCGCTACTACCGTTATTGTAGCCATCCTGTTTGCGCTGTGCTACCTGCTTACTATTGGTATGCCTATGAAGCAGCCCGATGGTACCGGTGGTATCCTGGTGAATTATGGCACTACCGATGAAGGTAGCGGTAACGATATTACCAGTATGGAAGAACCCTCGCAATCACAAAAAACCAGCCATAACAAGCCCGATAAAACAACACCTAATCCTACCGAAAAATCAGAATCTGAAAATAGTGATAAAAAGATAGTCACTCAAAACACCGAAGATGCACCTGTGGTTAATGCCAACGACAAAAAGGCTAGTAACACGGTATCTACCCAGCAAAAAACCGCTCCGGAACATGTTATTGATCAAAGGGCGATATACAAGGGGGCAAAACCAACTACCGGAACCGGTGCCGGAGACGGCACGTCCAATAAAATCGGCAACCAGGGCAGCACTAATGGCTCAACTCTGAGTAATAACTATGGACCAGGAGGTTCGGGCAGTGGCTTAAGTATGCCGGGACACTGGGGTTTTGTGACCCCGCCTGATGTAACCAATACACATAGGGTACAGGGCGTTGTGGTGATAGACTTTATTGTTGATCCCGACGGCAACGTATTGCAGGCTTTCTCAAACAGGCAACAAACCCGCGCCACGCTCGATCTGGTCCAAAGTTGTATAGATGCCATTAAGCGGACAAAGTTTCATTCGTCAACCCCGGTTACAGGGAATACACCGGGCCAGTACAGATGGGTGTTTAAGGTAGATTAGGCGAAGTTGATAGTCGATGGACCATAGTCCATCGTTTTCACTTACAAAACTTTCCTTAATTTGATCCGATACTTCGCGCTCATCATATAACTTTGCACTATGGACCATCAACCATAGTTTATAGACTAAAATGACCTACGCCCAAACCATCGATTATTTATATAACCAGCTACCCATGTTTACCCGGGTTGGGGCTTCGGCATTTAAAGCCGATCTGACCAATACCATAGCTTTATGTAATAAGTTGGATAATCCGCATCAAAAATTTAAAAGTATACACGTGGGCGGCACCAATGGCAAAGGTTCAACATCGCACATGCTGGCAGCTATTTTGCAGACCGCAGGCTATAAAACCGGCTTATATACCTCGCCGCACCTGAAGGATTTTCGCGAACGCATCCGTGTGAACGGTGAAATGATAGCCGAACAAAAGGTTATTGATTTTGTACAACAGCATCAAACGGATTTTGAAGAGATACAGCCTTCATTCTTCGAGATGACTGTCGCTCTAGCTTTCGACGTTTTTGCAAAGGAAAAGGTGGATATCTCGGTAATTGAAGTTGGATTAGGCGGGCGGTTAGATAGTACCAATGTCATCTCCCCGCTCCTTTCGGTAATTACCAATATCGGTTGGGATCACATGAATATACTGGGCGATACTTTACCGCTCATCGCGGGAGAAAAGGCAGGTATCATCAAAACCAATACCCCGGTTATCATCGGCGAATACCAGGAAGAGGTTGCCGAGCTTTTCATCGCGAAAGCAAAAGAAAAGAATGCACCTATCAGGTTTGCGTCTGAAGAGTTCAACGTGGAGCAAGTAGCAAAGAACAAGGAACAAGGAAATCTTGAGCTAACTGTCAAGGCTCACAACTCACAACTCACAACTCACAACTTACAACTCGATCTGCCAGGTTCTTACCAAACCAAAAACGCTAAAACCGTTTTGGCAACTATTGAAGAGTTAAGAAATCAAGGATTTCAAATCAGCGATCAGCATATTGCTGGTGCCCTGAAGCAGGTAAAAACCTTAACGGGATTACGCGGGCGCTGGGATACTTTAAGTACTAATCCTTTAGTGATATGCGATACAGGCCATAACCCGGATGGCATTATCGAGGTGATGAAGAATATCGCTGCAACGCCTCACAAACAATTGCATTTTGTTTTGGGCATGGTGAATGATAAGGACCACAGCAAAGTGCTGGATATGCTACCGAAAGATGCTAGCTACTACTTCTGCAAACCGGATATGCCACGTGGTTTGGATGCTGAAAGCTTAAAGTTGAAAGCCGAAAGTTTTAAGCTACAAGGTTCGATATATGCAAGTGTTCCTGCTGCTTTTGAGGCGGCTAAACAAGCCGCTGCAATTGATGATCTGGTATTTGTTGGCGGCAGTACTTTTGTGGTGGCCGAAGTGATATAATTGCGCTCGTTATAATGGCGTTTAAAAAGGGAAGCCCATATTAAGCACTCGTCACAGACGAGCCCAAGGGTTATAAAAAAAGCATTGAGTAACTCAATGCTTTTCATACAGCTTTACCAGCTGTTATATTTTACCGAGATCAAATACCGAAAAACGGTTATTGATTATTACTTAGGCAATTTTCTTTTGGCCGGCGTAAGGTACCGAAGTCATGTACAATACCAAACCAACACCAAAAACAATTAACCCGCCGTATACCTGGCCGGCAGCCGTATCCAAACCGCTGTTTGAATCTACTACATTAAATGAGTGTGCAGGTGTTAAAATGAAACCAGCCGCTACAGCTAATACGCCTACTATAACAAGGATGATGCCTAAAAATTTCATGTTCTATAGTTCAATGATATGATTGCACAAATATATAAATTTTGCTGTTCTAAATAACTTTTTGTAAAAACCATATTAACCACTACTTCAACACATCCAGTACCTGAAACATCTTTTGTTTGATGCCCGATGTACTGCCGTTGTAATTATTTACCATAATGGAAAAGCAATACTCGTGTCCGTCTTTCGAGGTTTGGAAACCGGCGTAAGTAAGCACATTATTAATGCTGCCGCTTTTCATTTTGGTGTTGTTGTAGATAGGCAGACTTTCATAAAAATCCGCAAACCAGGGCGCTGCTTTGGCAGTTTGCAGGATGGTGGCCATGGTTAACGTAGTCACCCTGTCGCCCGGAGATAGGCCGCTTCCATCAACAATATTCAGCGAGTGCGGATCGATTCCTTTAGCCTTCCAGAACTCCTGTTCAACTTCTACTCCATTTGCCGTAGTTACTACCTTACCGGATGCCATAGCCATGGTTTTCAGCAATTGTTCAGCATAAAGGTTGATGCTTCTTTGATTGAGCCAATAAATAATGCGGCTCAGTTTAGGTGAGTTGTAACTCACCAGTAAATTCCCACCGGTTGGCTGCTGCGGCAAGGCGCGGACCGAAACCGGCCCGCCAACCACATCTATGCCTAAACGTTTCAAGGTATCGGCCAGGCGAAAGGCTGCATCATAAGCCGGATCGGGAACGGCAACGGAGATGCTCTTCTTGCTTTGATCCTGGGCATAAGTACCCCGCAAATACATTACGTTACTATTAATCGGTAAAAAAGCGTATGATCTGTCGCCAGTACCGGCTTCCGCGTTTCGTAATTCGCTTTTGATATCGATATAAGGCATTTCAGGCACAGTTCGTAATACGCCTACGGGCGAGCCAATACCACCGGTTTTCAATTTAATATCGAACTGATTTTCGCGCCAGCAAAGCCCCGATGTGCCTGCACCGTAGTAGTTACCTACATCCTGCCATATCCAGCCATCGGGAATGGAAGCTGTACCGAAAGCCGAATCATCACCAATGACACGCCCGTTGATATGCTCAATACCCGCTTTACGGATCGCATCAACCCATAAGCTTAAAACAACATTTTCGCGCGTTTCGGGATATCGCCAGCTGCCCAACGTAGGGTCGCCGCTGCCTTTGATGACCAGGTCGCCGTTGAGTATGCCGTTCTCAATCTTCCCGGTATAGTCCAGGTTGGTTACGTATTGATAATCCTTACCTAAAATATTAAAAGCGGTAATGCTAGTGATGGTTTTAAGCGTAGATGCCGTTGCCAAGCCCACATACGGGTTGGCGGCAAACACCTGTTCACCGGTTTTAGCATCGAGCACCGTTAAGGATATCGACGCGTAGCGGCTTTGGCTATCCTGCTGTAAATGATTGAATGCGTTTTGCAGGCGCATCTGTAAATTTTGCGCGCCTGCGTGTAGTCCTAAAAAACAAAAACTAAGTAGTGCTAACTTCCTCATTCCCTAAAAAACGCTTAGCCAGAAAATAGATAGGTATACCCAACAACACAATAATTAAACCACCTTTGGCATATTCTGGTTTGTATAATAATAACAAAACGCAAAAAGCCAAACCCATTAAAATATAAAGGGCCGGCAATACCGGATAACCCAAGGCTTTGTACGGGCGCTCGGCATCAGGCCGCTTAACACGCAGAATATAGATACCCAAAATGGTGAGGATATAAAATATCACCACCACCAGCGAGATCATATCCAGCAAATTGCCATAACTGCCACTTAATGATAAGGCGCAGGCAACTATACATTGTATCCACAAGCCAAACTCAGGTACAGCAAACTTGTTCAGATCGCCGGTACGTTTAAAAAACAAGCCATCCTTAGCCATAGTATAGTAAACACGTGCACCGGCCATGATGAGGCCATTGTTGCAACCGAAAGTGGATATCATGATCATAGCGGCAATTATATAGCTACCCAGTTTGCCGAATATCACTTGCGAAGCAGATACTGCTACACGATCTTTTGCCGCGGTAGCAATATCGTGCATGGGCAAAACACCAACATAAACCACATTGGCGCTTACATAAATTAAGGTTACAATCAGTGTTCCTAAAAATAAGCTTAAACCTATATTGCGTTTCGGGTTGGTCATTTCGCCAGCAATGAAGGTTACATTGTTCCAGGCATCGCTGCTGAAAATAGAACCTACCATAGCCGCCGCAATGGCGCCTAAAGCGGCTGAAACGCTGTAAGCAGCTACCGTTGCATTGCCCATACCATCCAGCGCGTGCAGGTTCCAGGCGTTTGCCCAGTTAGCATGCCAAACATCGCCCCTCAGAGCCATGAGGCCAAAAATAATTAAGCCGAACAAGCTCAACAGTTTAGTAAGCGTAAAAATAGTTTGTATCCATTTACCACTTTTTACCCCACGGGTGTTAATATAAGTGAGCAATACAATAATGATGATAGATACACCCTGAGCGTGAGATATTTTAAACGAACCGATATTGAACAGCACCAGATCTTCGCTAAGCGAAGGAAAAAAATAAGCGGCGAATTTAGAAAAGGCCACACCCACAGCAGCAATAGTACCCGTTTGTATCACCGAAAAAAAGCTCCAGCCATATAAAAAAGCGATGAACTTACCGTAAGCTTCTTTCAGATAAACATACTGCCCGCCTGCTTTAGGGAACATCGCACTTAACTCGCCATAACTAACGGCAGCGGTAAGCGTCATAAAACCGGTTAACAGCCAAACCACAATCAGCCAGCCGGCCGAACCAACGTTACGGGTAATATCGGCGCTTACGATAAAGATACCGGAGCCGATCATCGAGCCTGCTACAAGCATGGTGCCATCTAAAAGGCCCAGCTCGCGCTTCATTTCAGTTTGTAGAGTTTCTGTTTGCATTGAGTCAGTTTAAGGTTTAAGCTACTAATCTATTTAAAAAATTAACAGGTTGATATTTTAAATCGGCATTTAATATTAAATAGTTACACAATGCTGCATTTTTCAGCTTAAAACACATAAGGCACCATTAAATTCAGAAGCGCTCAAATTCAAGAAATTAAATTTGGTAATTTGCCGTATCTGCTTAATTTTACCGACTTTCAAAACTTTAAACCAATTTTTCCTATTTCTATAATTATACTGTATGGATTTTTTAAACAATTACTTAATTTATTTAATACCTGTATTTGGCCTGGTGGGTATTTTGGCCATGCTGGTGAAGTCGGCCTGGGTAACCAAACAGGAAACCGGCGATGCCAACATGACCGAACTTTCGGGCTACATTGCAGATGGGGCAATGGCCTTTTTGCGTGCTGAGTGGAAGATACTGAGCTTCTTTGTAATCATCGCCGGTATATTGCTGGCGTGGTCGGGCACAACGGTACACAACTCGAGCCCGCTTATTGCAGGTTCGTTCTTGATAGGCGCTTTTTTATCGGCTTTCGCCGGATACCTGGGCATGCGTATCGCCACCAAAGCAAATGTGCGCACCACACAGGCTGCTAAAACCAGCTTGGCACAGGCTTTAAAGGTATCGTTTACCGGCGGCACGGTAATGGGCCTGGGCGTTGCCGGTTTGGCTATCATCGGCTTAGGTTCGTTGTTCATTGTGTTTTATACCATCTATGTTAAAAATACCGGCGGCGATGTTAACGGCGAAGCCATGGCTAAAGCGCTTGATGTTTTAGCTGGTTTCTCGCTTGGGGCCGAATCGATCGCCTTATTTGCCCGTGTAGGCGGCGGTATCTATACCAAAGCTGCCGATGTGGGCGCCGACCTTGTAGGTAAAGTTGAAGCCGGCATCCCCGAGGATGACGTGCGCAACCCTGCTACCATTGCCGATAACGTGGGCGATAACGTGGGCGACGTTGCCGGCATGGGGGCCGATTTGTTTGGCTCATACGTAGCAACGATGCTGGCTACTATGGTTTTGGGCCGCGAGATACACTCTAACGACGCTATGGGCGGTATAGCCCCGGTTCTGCTGCCTATGGTAATAGCTGGCTTAGGCTTGATATTTTCGATAGTAGGCGCCGCTTTGGTACGCATTAAAGGCGAACACGACAGTGTACAAAAAGCGTTGAACATCGGCAACTGGTCGTCGATATTACTGACCGCCATTGCCACTTATTTTGTAGTGCAATGGATGCTTCCTGCGGATCCGCTGGTTATGTCGCGAGATCTGGCTAACGGCATAATGAAAGTAGGCGCCACAACCTTTACCCGCGATGGCGTATTTATGGCTATCCTGGTAGGTTTGGTAGTAGGTACATTGATGTCTATTATTACCGAATATTATACCGCTATGGGTAAACGCCCGGTACTGAGCATTATTCGTCAATCGTCAACGGGCCACGCCACTAATATTATCGGCGGCCTGGCTATCGGTATGGAATCAACCGTGCTGCCGATCCTGGTATTAGCGGCAGGTATATTTGGCTCGTTCCATTTTGCGGGTTTATATGGCGTAGCTATCGCTGCTGCCGGTATGATGGCCACCACCGCTATGCAGTTAGCGATCGACGCTTTTGGCCCTATTGCTGATAACGCCGGTGGTATTGCCGAAATGAGCGGTTTGCCACCCGAAGTGCGCGAACGTACCGATAACCTGGACGCTGTAGGTAATACTACGGCAGCTACCGGTAAAGGTTTTGCCATTGCTTCGGCAGCGTTAACTTCATTGGCCTTGTTTGCCGCCTTTGTGGGTGTGGCAGGCATTGCGCATATCGATATTTATAAGGCCGATGTCTTAGCTGGTTTATTTGTTGGCGGCATGATACCGTTCATCTTCTCGGCGCTGGCTATTTCGGCTGTGGGCCGCGCGGCCATGGCGATGGTAGAGGAAGTTCGTCGCCAGTTTCGAGAAATACCGGGCATTATGGAATACAAAGCCAAGCCCGAGTATGAGAAATGCGTTGCGATATCCACCAAGGCCTCCATCCGCGAGATGGTTGCCCCTGGCATGATCGCGCTGATCACCCCGGTTATTGTTGGCTTTGCCTTCGGCCCGGAAGTGTTGGGCGGACTATTAGCCGGCGTTACCGTTTCGGGCGTGCTGATGGGTATCTTCCAAAGCAATGCCGGCGGTGCATGGGATAACGCTAAAAAATCGTTCGAAAAAGGTGTCGAGATTAACGGCGAGACCTATTACAAAAAATCCGAGCCGCATAAGGCTTCGGTAACAGGTGATACCGTGGGCGACCCATTTAAGGATACTTCGGGCCCATCAATGAACATCCTCATCAAACTGATGTCGATCGTGTCGTTGGTTATCGCGCCACACCTAAATCCTAACAAGGTTCCTCCTGCATCTGTTAAAAACCAGCCCGTAAAAGAGATTAAAGCACCAACTGCTACAGTTGCAAAATTAAATACGGTAAAATATCAATAGAACTATCCGGATTGTTACTTAAAAGGGGATTCTTGAAACGAATCCCCTTTTCTTTTACCATAATTTTTAATTATGTTTGGAAAGTACATTAAATTAACTACACTAACTGACTAATGAATTTATTTGTAAAGAAATCCATTAACACCTTAATGGCGGCCTCGAAAGAGGGCGAAAAAACGTTGAAACGAACGCTTGGCGTTGGTTCGCTTATTGCCCTGGGCATTGGCGCCATTATAGGCGCGGGTATTTTTGTGCGTACCGCGGCTGCAGCCGGCGAGCACGCGGGCCCTGCTGTAACTATATCTTTCCTTATTGCTGCTGCAGGTTGCGCCCTGGCAGGTTTATGCTATGCCGAGTTTGCCAGCATGATTCCTATCGCCGGTTCGGCATACACCTACTCGTACACCACCATGGGCGAATTTATTGCCTGGATAATCGGTTGGGATTTGGTACTTGAATATGCGTTAGGCGCAGCAACCGTATCCATAGGCTGGTCACAGTATTTCAACACTTTTCTCGAAACGTTTTTTAACTTCCACATACCGTTCGCGTGGTCGCACTCGCCTTTCGAGATCTCTACTACCACAACGGGCATGTATGCTGCCGAATTAGGCACGCATGGTATTGTTAACCTACCTGCGATATTTATATTGCTGCTGCTTACCTTATTACTGATCAAAGGCACAGCTGAATCGGCCATTGTAAACAATGTCATAGTTATCGTTAAAGTAGCTATCGTGTTAATGATTATCGCTTTGGGCTGGCAATTTATTAACCCGGCGTTCCATAAGCCTTATTTTATACCGGCAAATGCAGGAAGTGTTAAAACCAATACCGGCGTTGTAAACTATGCCGATACATTCAATCACGGATGGCTTGGTGTACTGCGCGGCGCGAGCGTAGTATTCTTCGCTTTCATCGGTTTCGATGCCGTATCAACTGCAGCACAGGAAGCTAAAAATCCACAGAAAGATATGCCAAAAGGCATCCTGATATCATTGGTATTCTGTACCATTCTATATATCCTGTTCTCGCACGTATTAACAGGCCTGGTATCTTATAAAGACTTTTTAGTGCAAGGTAAAGAATCATCAGTTACCTACGCCATAAGTCATGTAATGACAGGTTACGGCTGGCTGGCAAAGTTTGTGACGATCGCCATCCTTGCTGGTTTTTCATCGGTTATATTGGTAATGCTATTGGGCCAAACCCGTGTATTTTACACCATGAGCGTTGATGGCCTGGTACCTCCTGTGTTCTCTAAACTGCACCCAAAATTCCGCACGCCGTATAAATCGCAATGGTTGTTTTTTGTAATGGTATCGGTATTTGCAGGCTTTATCCCTGATAGCATCGTAGGCGATATGGTGAGTATCGGTACGCTGTTTGCCTTCGTATTGGTTTGTATCGGTATCATGATTTTACGCAGCACCGATCCGGGGCTTGTTCGTCCGTTTAAAACACCATTGTTTTACATAGTTTGCCCTTTGGGCGCCGCCATTTGTTTAGCGATGATGGGCAGCGAAGGTACCGAAAACTGGTTGCGCTTATTTGGCTGGATGGCTATAGGCATGTTTGTTTATTTCGGCTACAGTGTGAAGCATTCTCACGTGCGCTTAGGCAAGACTGAAATCCCTAGCGATCCGCCGAACCCGCAGTTTATGGAATAAATGATATGGATATCCCGGAACAACCTTCCGGGATTTTTTTGTTGTTTATTTTGTAGCTTTACTAAAACCATCCCATCAAAACCTATGAGCGAGTATTTTACTTTCGACCCCAGGGAGATACTTTCGGTAACGCTGATTTTGTTCGCGATTATCGATATCGTAGGCACCATCCCGGTTATTATCGAGCTACAGCGTAAAGCAGGCTCAATAGCTGCCGAGAAAGCATCGCTTGCGGTGTTGTTTTTGATGGTAGTTTTCTTATTCGTAGGAAAAGAGCTGTTGGGTATTATTGGTATCGATATCCCATCGTTCGCTATCGCGGGTTCGCTGGTGATCTTCTTCATCGCTTTAGAAATGATCCTGGGCCACAAATTTTTCAAGGAAGCCGAAGATGAGGGATCTGCCGCGGTTACTTCCATGTCTATCGTCCCACTGGCTTTTCCGCTCATTGCCGGCGCCGGCACCATGACTACCCTGCTCTCGCTCAAATCGCAATATCAAACCCAAAACATTTTGGTTGGCATTTTTCTGAATACGCTTTTTGTTTACCTGGTACTCAAAAACACCTATCGTATTGAAAAGCTTTTGGGCAAAACCGGACTGGAGGTATTACGCAAGGCTTTCGGTATTATTTTGCTGGCGATAGCGATCAAACTGTTCAGGAGTAATACGCACCTTTAACCCCCCAGCCCCCCCAAAGGGGGAGTTTTTGAAAATCAATATGGACGAAAGTTTAAAAAAGAAAGCATACTTGGAAGGCACTAAGTTGAAAAACGCGGGCTATGACAGTGAAGTTATCTTAGCCCGTTTGGATAAACAAGGCATACCCAAAGATTTGGCTAAACAGGTAGTAATGAACCTATACATTCAACAACAAAAAGAAGTTGTAAAGGCACAAAGCACCTTTTTTAACATCGCACTGTTAGGATAGGGATAAGCGTTGGCTTGGCAATCGTATTTGCTATTGCAGTTCCCGGACTGATTATATTACCAATCGGTTCTATAGTAGTCGGAATAGTTTCAGCAATTGCGGCTAAATCAAAAATAAAATAGTCTTGCTCCCCTTTTAGGGGGCTGGGGGGGTCATCCTTGCTACAAACATCGTATCCGCTTTATGCTCGTAACCTTTTAGGACTTGGCTTTCTTGCAGCTTAAGACCAAATTCGGTGGTTAAAAAATCAACCATATCTTCATTCTCGGCCTTAAACGCAGAGCAGGTGATATAGATCAATGGCTTACCGGGTTTAAGGTATTTTACCACATTGCGTACGATACTTTGCTGCAGGTTTTGAAAAGCCTGGATCTTAAAATCCTGAAACTGGCTGATCATTTCGGGGGTACGTCCCCAGGTACCCGAGCCGCTGCAGGGCGCGTCGAGGATGATACCGTCGAACTCGTAATCGTGCAATTCAGGATCGGCATTTTTGGTGAGGTCGATCAGCTTTTTTTGGTACTTGCGTAAGCCGGCTTGCTGAAAACGCTCGTCGAGATTGGCCAGTATCGACTCGCGGATATCGGATACGACCAATTTCAGATCAGGCTGCAATTCGTGCAGTAATAAGGATTTACCGCCCGAAGCCGCGCAGGCGTCCCACCAATGCTCCCATTTTTGCGGTTTGAAGAATTGGGCGGTTTGCTGCGACGAACGGTCCTGCACCTCGAACCAGTGCTTATCCGGAAAGATCAGCTCCAACCGTGTACCGTTCGGTAAAGCCAGGCATTGCTCCTCTTCCCTAAATGCCACATCAGCTTTGGTTAAAGCGGCCTTCACCTGGTTCTCGTGTCCCTTTAAAACCCGGATATGCAGATCGGGCTGTACAAAAAACGACTTCAGAAAAGCTTCCTTATCGATGGATTGAGAAAGCTGATCGACCCAAGGAAATACATCTTCCAGCTTAAAAGCCGGATAGGCCGTTTTAACCATCGCCAGTTTATCATCTAAACTAAAGCCGATGCATGCGGCCCACTCGGGTTTAAAATGTTGCAGAAACGAGTTTACCTGCGTGTTGCATAAAAACTCGGCTACAAAGAGGCGTTCTTCGATGGGCGTGTTCGATAAAGCTTTGCCCAAGCGGAAATAGTTATAGATCAACCTGCTGGCTATGCGCCTGTCGGTTGACCCCATTTGTTTATTCTGGCGGTAAAAGCCCGGTAGAAATTTACCTAAAGGCGTATCGGCCGGATACTCGCCCAAAATACGCTCGAAGGTTTTTAACTGGTTCAGGGCTTTCATTCTGCCTTTTTCAATTCAAAGTTTTGGTACTTCAATATGGTAACATGCGTATTTACCCATCCGTAATTAGCTGTTTTAATAAAGCTGAACCGGTTATTCAAACCTTTGTATAAGGCTTTGTCCAGATGCGCCAGCGAGTCGGCACCGGCGTTCAGCAAATTACCAAAATAATAGCCTTCGTCAAAACCTTTGATGGCATATTCGCTGGGTGCTATATGGTATATACGTTTGTACTCTTTGATAAAATCAATAGTTGCTTCGGCCTTATAATCAATATCATCCGAAGTGGTGATATGCGTTTTTAAATTTTGCAGCAACTCGGGTTTCAGGAACTCAAATTTGCTCCAGTTAGGGTGGCCAAATACGGTAACCGGGTAATTCTGTGCAACCTTTTCGAGCGCGCGCAGGGTAGTGACCAGGAACGTTTCGTCGGTAGCCGGAACGATAAATATATTTTCTTCCGTAGCCGACATTTGCGCAAGCAAAGCATCGAAGTTACCCCTGCTGATAACCGTGCTGCTTACTTGTATACGTTTTTTGCTCAGGCTATCAATAGCTTTATGAAACGGGATGATGTACTTGTTCTCGTCGCTATAACCCGAGCGTAAAATAAACACCTTTTTAGGTTTGATGTGATTGGCAATGTACTTTGCCGCCGTCCATGCATGATACTCTAACGGCGGAATAACCGTTACCAGTTTGTTATCCTTGAAACGTTCTGGTGGTGCGGGTGATAAAGGCGATACGATCAGCTTATTTGCCGTAAATGAAGATCCGAACGCCCATATCCCATCCGGAAAAACCGGACCCACTATCAAATCTGCACTACGAATTTTTGGATTACCGGCCAAAGCCCGAGCCTGTGGGGCAGTATCTTTCGAATCGAACACCAGCAGTTTGTAGTTACTACCTTTTGCCGTCAACGAGTCCAGTGCGAGTTTGAAACCCTGATAATAATCGGCTGCCAGATCGGCTTTGCTTAAGTTATCGCGGGTAGCATTAGCGCTCAGATCAAGCTGATCCAGGTTGAAAGGTAATATCAGTGCGATGGTCGATGTTTTGGCAACCACTGGTTTAGACACTACTATCGGTTGCACCGGTTTAACCACTACAGGTTTGGCAGCCGGTTTTTCAACCGGGCGTATTTTAGGCGAACAGGCGGCTCCAAAAAGCACGCACAGTACAAATACAAACCCTTTATTCCCACTCGATAGTTGCAGGCGGTTTCGAACTGATATCATAAACCACTCGGTTAATACCCTTAACATTGTTGATGATCTCGTTTGATATTTTGGCCAGCACATCATAAGGCAAATGGCACCAGTCGGCCGTCATACCATCCAGCGACTCTACAGCGCGTAAGCTCACCACATTTTCGTAGGTACGCTCATCGCCCATTACCCCCACCGATTGCACGGGCAGGAAGATCGTCCCTGCCTGCCAAACTTTATCATATAACCCGGCACTCTTTAAATTGTTGATATAAATTGCATCGGCTTCCTGTAAAATTGCTACCTTCTCGGGTGTAACCTCGCCCAAAATGCGAATAGCCAGGCCCGGGCCCGGAAAAGGGTGGCGGCCTAAAATATTATCATCGATCTTTAAAGTACGGCCCACGCGACGAACTTCATCTTTAAACAAAGTTTTCAGCGGTTCAACCACCTTCAGCTTCATAAAATCGGGCAAGCCACCAACATTATGGTGCGATTTGATAGTTGCCGAAGGTCCCTTTACCGAAACGGATTCAATTACATCAGGATAAATAGTACCCTGCCCCAGCCATTTTACATCGCTTATTTTATGTGCTTCGTCATCAAACACCTCGATAAATACACGGCCAATGGCTTTTCGTTTCTTTTCAGGATCCGACAAGCCGCTCAATGCATCATAAAAGCGTTGTTTGGCATCAACGCCTTTTACATTGAGGCCCATGTGCTGGTACGAATCCAGTACCGACTGAAACTCATCTTTACGCAGCAAGCCGTTATCAACGAAGATGCAATGCAGATTTTTACCGATGGCATGGTGCAGCAATACCGCCGCTACTGATGAATCGACACCGCCCGAAAGACCCAGCACCACTTTATCATCGCCCAATTGTTGTTTCAAGGCAGCGATAGTAGTTTCCACAAACGAATCAGGCGTCCAATCCTGTTTACAACCACATATATCCACCAAAAAGTTTTGCAGTAATTGCTTGCCATCTAAACTATGCGTTACTTCCGGGTGAAACTGAATACCATAAGTCCGTGAGTTTGCAACCTGGTAAGCAGCAACACGAACACTGTCAGTGCTGGCAATAATTTCAAAATCATCGGCTATGGTAATAATAGTATCACCATGGCTCATCCACACCTGCGAACCCGAGCCTATGCTCTTAAATAAAGGGTTTCCGGTTTTGATGTATTGTAAATTGGCGCGGCCGTACTCGCGTGTGCTTGACGCCTGTACCTCGCCACCGTGGAAATGCGCCAGGTATTGCGCGCCATAACAAACCGCCAGTATAGGGTATTGCTCTTTGTATTTTTTGTAATCAAAATGCGGCGCATCCTGCTGCCTTACCGAATACGGGCTACCCGAAAGGATAATACCTTTTACAGTATTGTCAAACTCAGGAACGTGATTAAAGGGGTGAATCTCGCAGTAGATATTAAGCTCTCTTACTCTCCGGGCAATCAGTTGGGTAAATTGCGAACCGAAGTCAAGAATGATGATTTTTTCTTGCATGGGCAAAGATAGCTTTTTGGGCCGAAAGCCAAAAACCGAGTTATCAAGGTTTTAAATGTTGATAAGTGTTTTTAAAATAGTATCAAGTCGCAAATATCATGTATCAAGTAATTTTTATGTCTTGCTACTGAGCTCATGGGTATTTATGGGTATTTTCAAGTGTATTTGTCTTGGCTCTTTTACCTTAATTCTTGATTCTAAATACGGGCGTTGCCTGCGGCCGGGCTGCTTATACTACACTACCTGTCCCGTACCCATCGGGAGGCATTAACCACAGGGCGGGCATACGCTCCTAACCCTAACGTAACCCATCATTTCGATTTAATTGTCTTGATTCTTGTATATTGATTCTATCACTTACAATATACGCATAATTTCTGCAATCCGGACACTTAGGACGTCTTTTTTTCATATCTTCCCATCAAATATTTCAATATGAAAAAACTGTTCCTTTTTATTCTTACTGTTACATTTTCAAGTTATTTATTTGCACAAACCCGTGACATCGGCCCGAAAGAAAAAGCTATGGGCGATAGTGTGTGTAATTGTATGGCTAAACTCGATCTTACGAAGATCACCAATAAAACCGAGGCTACAACAGCAATAACCACATGTATTACCCAGCATCTGGAGTTGTTTATGGCCGTTGCCGACGAACGTAAAATAAGCGTAGATGATCAGGACGGCATGACTAAGATCGGTTTTGATATCGGTGTTAATCTTGTTAAAAACGGATGCGCGCCTTTTATTAAATTATCGGCCATGATTGCCAACCAGGAGATCCAAACCAAAACCGAGGCCGCACCGGAAACTACAAGCGGAACCGGTGCAACCTTTGGAACCTTAAAAAGGATCGATAATAAAGGATTCAATTACTTTGTTATTGCCGATGCCAACCAGAGCGAAAAATCGTTTATCTGGTTGCGCCAGTTTCCCGGCTCCGAAAAGTTCACCAACGCCCTGTTGCCCTATGTTGGCAAAAAGGTAAAAATAAGCTGGGACGAGTTGGAGGTTTATATACCGGCAGCTAAAGGTTACTACAAAGTAAAAGAGGTTACCGATCTCTCATTGCAGTAGTTTCATCAAAGCCTTTTCTGATTAGCAAGGCTTTTATTTAGTAATAAAAGCCTTGCCACAAACAGCGTATGCGTATCTTTGCGGCACTAATGAGTGCTGCTGATACCAAACGTTATTTCCTGCTTATCCTGATATTGGGCCTGGTTACGGCGCTGAGTCCGTTCTCCATCGATATGTACCTGCCCGCCTTTACCGATATTGCACACAATCTGCATTGCCCGGTAGCCAGCGTACAATTATCGCTAACCAGCTATTTTATCGGCATAGCCGCGGGGCAGCTAATTTACGGCCCATTGCTCGATCGGTTCGGACGAAAGAAACCACTATACATCGGTTTACTGGTATATGTGCTAGCCTCGCTGGGTTGCTCCGTTACTAATTCAGTTAATATGCTCATCGCCATGCGCTTATTACAAGCCCTGGGCAGCTGCGGGGGTATGGTTGCCGCCCGAGCCCTGGTGCGCGATCTGTTCCCGGTAGGCGAGATTGCCAAAGTGTTCTCGTTACTACTGCTGGTTATCGCAGTTTCGCCCCTTGTAGCGCCAACGGTTGGCAGCTATATCAGCGCGGCCTTTGGCTGGCACTCGGTTTTTATTATCCTCACGGCCATATCAGTTTTTATACTACTGGCCAGCTGGCTATGGCTGCCCGAAGGCCGTGGCTCAAACAACGAACATTCGTTAAAGCCCAAGCCTATCATCAGCAGCTTTTATAGTGTTTTTAAACACCCGCAGTTTTATACTTACGCCATTACGGGTGGTATTGCTTCGGCAAGTCAGTATGCCTATTTATCTGGTTCGTCGGATGTTTTTATTAATGTTTATCACTTCAGTCAGCACCAATACGGCTGGATATTCGCCTGCATCGCTGTAGGGCTGATTGGCTCAAGCCAGATCAACAGCCTGGTATTAAAGCGTTTCAGCAGCAAACAAATCATCAAAGTAGCACAGGTTGTACAGTGCCTAATAGGTATAACGCTAGCCACGCTTACTTTTTACGGATGGATAAATGCCGCAGGAACCATAGCCTTAATATTTCTGTTCTTAAGCGCACAGGGCTTTATATCGCCCAATGCATCTGCGCTCTCATTAACCCCATTTCCTCACAATGCGGGTACCGCCTCTGCATTAATGGGCACTTTACAAATGAGTATCGGTGCATGCGCGTCGGCTATGGTAAGCGTTTTAAATAACGGCACTGCATTGCCTATGACGGCCATTATGGCTTTTTGTACGGTTTGTGCTTTGATATTGCTTTTTGTCGGGAGTAAAAGATTGGAAAAGACGGATAACTTGCGCTCGTTTGCAACGAGTGCTTAATATGGTCTCGCGTTTGTAACGATCAATTATTAATCACCACTGCCCCCTTACCTGCCCCATCACCCAACTTAACCGCATTGGATATATTTTTCAGGTTCGTTCCGTTAACCTTAATATCTGCCGACTTCGTTCCTTCGGCCGAAATAAACGTTTTGGCGGCAGCATCGAAGGTCATGTTACTGATATGAATATCGCTCGCGTTATTCAAAGTAAACACCGTTTTATCCGGCGACACGATCTTGAAATTCTTCACCTCGATATCTTTCGCCTCGGTAGCATAAAAAGCTTTATCGGCAGTGATGGCAATATCGGTAAAGTCAATTTTGCTTACCGGCATTTGAGGCAGACCAATGATTGATACGGCGATCTTAGCATTGGTACAATACACGTTGCTGATATGAAAATCCTGGAATATGGGTGTTTTATTGGTAGCTATAGCAGGGGCCGGCGAACCACCCGGGCGTTTATCTTCATAATAGCTGCTGAACAGGATGGCCTCGTTCAAAATATCGCGCATAAAAATATGATCGATATACACGTTGTGCACCAATCCCCCCCTGCCTTCGTTACTTTTTACGCGGATGCCGATATCGGTGTTTACAAAATTGTTGTTGGTTACCCAGATGTTGTTCATACCGGCGTCGGTATTGCTGCCGATAACAAAACCGCCGTGCGCATGGTAAACAATATTTTCGGCAATGATCACATTTTCCAAACCGGCAGTTCCCTTTTCGGTTGTCCCGCTCGATTTCATACAGATGCCGTCGTCTCCTGCATGCACGGTACAATGGTAAACAATGGCATTTTTACAGCTCGAAAGATCAATGGCATCACCGTTTTGGGCATAATATTCGTTCTCTATCTTCACATTACGGATGATCAGGTTAGTGATATTTTTAGGATTGAAAGCAAAATTGGGCGAGTTTTTAAAAGTCGGCCCATCTATCAATACATTCTTGCTGCTGGCAATACTTACCTCTATAGGGCGCAAACGGTCGTTTTCCGACCCTTCTTTGGTTGGGTACCACATATCGCCGGCCGGAGTTAATACCCCGCCCGACTTGGTTAGGTCATTCCAAAGCGTTGGTGCCGCCTTGCTTTTTTTTAACGGGCGCCAGGTATCGCCCGCGCCATCAAAAATACCGTTGCCGGTAATGGCCACATTTTCCAGCTTTTCGCCATACAGTTGCGGTTTACCACGGCCTCCTGTCATCACAAATAGCGAGTGATCACTGCTAAACATTACCAACGTGCCCCATTCGGTATGCAGGTTTACATTGCTTTTCAATTCAATAGGCCCTGTTAACCACGAACCCGAAGGAATCAAAACTGTGCCGCCACCCGCGGCCGCGCATGCATCAATAGCTTTGGCAATGGCTTGCGTAGCCAGGGTATGCCCATCGCCTATCGCGCCATAATCTTTAATATTAAAGGTACGATCGGCAAATTTGGGTTCGGCAACTATGCCCATTTTAAATGGTGCATGGGCAATATACCATGCCATATCTTTTTCCTGCGCCAGAGCAGCAGTACCGAAACAAAGCGCCATCAGCGCGGCAAAAGTTAATCTGCGGTTTAACATAACTGAAATAATTGGTGCGATTTAGGGATAACAGCAATTCTGTTTGGCAATGCTAACGAGTTTTTAGCGATTAATGAATGAATAAGGCCGATTTATTTGTGCAATCGTTCCCGGCAACGATATCACAATTTGGCAACAGATTTGCTTTATGATTAATTATTCACATCTATCAATAATAAACATCATGGCAAAGTATTCAGAAAAAGCGGGCGAAAAGGTTGAGAAAACCATGCACGAAATGAAAGAAGGCAAACTAAAAAGCGGCAGCGGTAAAAAAGTGACCAGCAAAAAACAAGCTGTCGCGATAGGATTGTCCGAAGCGCGCAAGGAAGGTGCTAAAGTGCCGAAGAAAAAATAAGCCTGGATGCCCACGCTCCGTCCTTCGACAAAGCTCAGGATGACAGCCTGCTCACTTTCAGAAACAACCGGATTTTAGTCAAAGAGCGTAAGGTGTCATGGTGAGCTTGTCGAACCACGGTGCGATGGCCTTATCCAGAATGCCTTACTTTACAAATGTTATAAACAACAAAGCCCCCCTCATCGGGGAGCTTAAACCTATTATTTTTCAGCCTTTGGCAAGGCTTTTTGAGTAGGCTTTTCTTCAGTAGTTGATGTATCCATCATCTCCATCAGTTTTAAGCCTAGCAAACCGCTTATTGGTCCATCGGTGCCGTTGGCGCCACCGATCAATACATCAGGCATTACCTTAATATGGCCCTTACCGATCTCTTCGGTGATCTTAAATTTGGTAAAGTTATCGCCACCCATTGCCTTAACCTGCAATTCGTAAGCTTCGGCGGTTGATTTACCCACGGCCATGATCTTTTCAGCTTCGGCCAAACCTGTTTTCGAAATCCTTTCGGCATCGGCAGAGGCATTCAATTTAGTCGATTCGGCTTGTGCGCCCGCTCTTACACGGGTAGCTTCGCCTTCGGCTTCGGCCCTCATTTTGGTGGCGGCAGCTTCGGCCGATACCTGTAATTTTAAGCTGGTAGCTTCACCTTCTGATTTTTTAACGGCAGCGTCGGCAGTACGTTGGGCAATCTCCACGCTTTGTTGCGCCTTCACAATTTCTTTTTGTATTTCGGCGATAGCCGTTTCCTTTTCCACACCCTGGCGTTGTACCTGTGCCATACGTTGTGTTTCGTAAGTTTTTTCTTCCTCTTCGGCTATTTTACGGTCGGTTAAGGTTTTCATCAGCGCTTCCGGCGGAACGATATCACCAATCAGGGTATCTACGGCGTTTACGTTATATTCTTCCAAAACCGCGCTGATATGTTGTTTTGCTGATTCCTGCCTTTCCTTACGTGATACCAGGAACGAGATCACATCGCTATCCTGTGCCGAGTTACGGAAATAGTTACCGATGGTTGGCTCCAGCACCTGCGATACCAGGTTAAGCATACTGCCAAATCTTGCAATCACTTTCGGGGCTTCGTTGGCCGGGATATGAATGATCTGCGCCACATCCAGGTTGAAAGGGAAACCATCCCTCGACCTTACCGTAATAGTGCACAGGTTTTTATCCAGGTTGTGCGCTTCGTTGCGCGCATTTGCCCAGTTTAATACCAGGTTGGTGGTAGGCACCAGTTCCATTTTCATGGTAAAGGTATTGATTGGGTACTTACCCGGACCAAGCGGTTCCATCCACACACCGCGGAAACCTTTATCTACAATGTTACCGTGCTTAAACGATGCTCCGGTAACATCCACTCCATCCTCGCCGATATATGAGATCACCACACCTACGTAACCAATAGGTACTTCAGTCATGGGTATCTCTTCTATCTGCACGGCCCATTGGTTAATGTTGTATGAGCCGGCCAGGATGATCTGTGGTTGCAAACCACGGTTACCGCCGTTATTTAAAAAGGTGTCGATATCCTGGAAGTTATTATGCCCTTCAATATGTTTACCGGCAATCTGCCCAGCAGTAATCGGCATACCATCCAGTACGGTAATCACGCCCACCATGTTTTCGCGAATAGTGGTCATTTCGGCAATGGTTACCTCAAAGGCGTAGGTATTGATACGGTAAGTACCTGCGGTGATAATGGTTGTCTGACGGCCTTTTTGACCGCCGTTGGCCATAAACATTTCAGCATCCTGAAAGTTATCGCACTCCACCTTGCGGCCCAGTATACTTCCGGTTGGTATTTCATTACCATCCTTGGCCATAACCAAACCTATCCTGCCTACCGGAATAACGGTAAACGGCTCGAGCACAATGGTATATTGCCATGGAAACAAACGCCAGTACATACCCGGCGCCAGGGTACGGGCCTGGTAACCGGCCTCGCCTTTAGTGGCGATGAAGTGCCCGTCGGGCAAGGACCTGTTTTCGCCGTAAAGCACGAATTTTTTAGTCACCAAACCAATACGGTCCTCTGGGATGATCACCATACCGAAGATGATTCGCAGTATGGTTTTGTACAACACTAAACATAATACGGGTATTAATACCCACCAATAAGTTTCAAAATAGTTCATGTTTTTTTGATTTAAGTTGGATACCAAATTCGGTACGAAAACCGCTTTCAGCAAGCAAAATCAATCAAAACAATACAAACCGTCTGCATCACACTTCGATATAAAATATTCGAAAAAATGACCTCAAACTTTAAAATGTATACTTATAGACATAAAAAAAGTCTGTAATTACAAATATTGCAATTATAGACCTTCAGATATTTTATCGCCTGTTTTCTGTCTGCCTTCCGGCGATTAAGAACAAGTTATTTTCTGCCCAAAAATGAGTTTTGTTAAGATTTTTTTTTTTTCAGGAGAACGATGCCAACACCCAATCTTCGAGTTTGCCATCTTTCTCTAATTGTACCAGCTTATCCAAAGCTTTATCTTTCTTGAGACTGCTGTCACTTTTATATTTTTCCAATACGGCTTTTACACCGGCTATCTTTGGTTTGTTCTTGTCGCTGTCGCTGGCGTTCTCCAACACATATTTGGTATAGCCTGCCATGTAGACGATCAGTAAGCCATTATTCTTATCAGCAAGCTTGGTAACGCCGCTGCCAATTTCGATACTCACGGTGGGGCTGCCCGTCATCCATTCGATCAGGAAGCCATTTACCTGTTTGCGCTTTTCGGCCTGGCCGGCCCACGAGGTTTTCTGTAGCCAGTCGATAGCTTTCAATACATCAGCCTGATATTTTGCATAATCTCCCTTTTCTTTCAATATATAGTTTTGAGGGACTTCGAAATCCTGGGCGTAAGTGCACAGGCATACGCTCAAAAAAAGCGCGATTAATAATAATAAACGTTTCATAAAGGTTAGGTTTAAGTTGGCACAAAAAAAAGAGCCTGTATAAATATACAAGCTCCTTCGCTTTGATAATCGAATCTTAAAAATTATTTTACGTTGAAAGCTACCATATAGTCGCCCCAGGCAAAGGATACTTTGCCCGATTTTTCAATCGTAAACTTTAACTTTTCGGTAAATTCAGGCGCTTTCTGAGTTTTCACAGTAACACGGAAAACATCGTTATCCGGTTTGTAATCGGTACCCCAATCGGTAGTGCGTTTGTTGATGATGATCACCCACTCTTTTTCGCCTGGGATGGTCCACAAGCTGTATTTACCGGCGGGCAGTTCTTTACCTTCAATCTTAACATCTTTACTGAACGAGATGGTGGTTTCTTCATTTGCGCCAGTGCGCCAAACTTTATCGCCAAATGGAGCGATCTCTTTACCCACGGTACGCCCCTTTACACCGGGCTGACTGTAATCAACTTCGATGGTTCCGGCTTTGGTAACGGCTTTTACCGTATCCGGCGGACTTGGCCTTGGGCCTTTTTTCTGTGCCGAAGCATTGAATGCGGTAAATACACCGGTGATGATCAAAACGACTAACAATAACTTTTTCATTTGATGGTTTTTTAAGTTTATGTTCAACAAAAGTAAGCCTATATAAATTAATTCTGTGTACCGTCTGTCGACGATGAACTGCAATTGTTATTTCCCGATAAAGGTATCGATCATATTCATCACAATAATGGCATCTTCAATAGAACACAGGTTTTCGGCCTCGCCCCTGAAAAATTGCACCATACGCTCAATCATCGGCTGTTGGATATGCTGCGGATGCTCAAAATCAACCACCCGCACTTCATCTTCGTCCTCATTGTGCCATACCACCGTTTTGCCAAAAAACGGGAAACTGATACTGCCTTCGCTGCCCACGATCATACACTCATCGATCTCTTCATTCTCATCCACATTAAAACTCCACGAGCCGTTCAATACCACATTATTCGGGAACAAGGCGGTACCTGTTACATGGTCATCAGCAGTTGTGGTTTTTGATTGATTGAGGGAGAAGCCATACATTTTTTCGGGCTCGCCGAAAAAGTACAGCATCAGGTCGAGTTGGTGCGGGGCAAGGTCATGAAAATATCCACCGCCTGAAATCGCAGGGTCTACGCGCCAGTTATCGTTGGTTTCGGCAACCAAATTAGGTTTACGGCTTTGCCACATCCTGATCTGCACGGTACGCACATCGCCAATGGCTTTTTTATCCAGCAGATCTTTTATAAACAAAAACATGGGCACCGCGCGGCGGTAATGCGCTACGGTCAGTTTAGCGGTTGATTGTTTTAATGCCGCGGCTATCTCTTCTGCTTCTTGTTTGTTTAAAGTAACGGGCTTTTCCACGTAAACATTCAGGCCACGTTTTAAAGCTTCAATCGCGTAATCCTTATGGTTAAGTGGTGGCGTAGCGATATAAACCGAATTGATATCCGGATCGCTCATTAGTTCGTTAGCATCGCTGTACCATTTGCCTACGCCGTGACGGCTGGCATAATCGGCAGCCTTTTCGGCATCGCGGCGCATTACGGCAACTAATTTGCTATTCGGCACTTTATTAAAGGCCGGGCCGCTCTTCTTCTCGGTTACATCGCCACAACCGATAATGCCCCATGTTATGAGCCCCCCAGCCCCCTGAAGGGGGAGTTTATTGTCCTCTTTCATTTTAATTTTTCAGATAATGGTAATAACACTTTTGTAAGTCAGTTCCCCCTTCAGGGAGTTAGGGGGTCAATATTTGTTCTATCTGCCGCAATTCCTCAGCGCTGAAGTTGATATTATCTAAGCATTTCAGCGAATCAGTCAACTGCTCAGGGCGGCTTGCGCCGATGAGTACCGAGGTAATACGATCATCCTTCAGTATCCAGGCCAGCGCCATTTGCGCCAGGCTTTGGCCACGACTAATGGCAATGTCATTCAGTTTTCTAATTTGTGCGATGCGTTCTTTGGTAATGTTATTCTCGGTTAAAAAACCAACACCTTTTGCCACACGCGAATCTGATGGAATGCCTTTCAGGTACTTATCAGTCAACAAACCCTGCGCCAGTGGTGAGAATGGGATACAGCCAACACCTTGCTCGCCTAACAGGTCCAGCAAACCTTCAGTCTCCACCCAACGTTCAAACATCGAGTATTTGGGTTGATGGATCAAACACGGCGTACCCAGTTCCTTCAGTATTTTAAATGCCTGCGCGGCTTCTTTAGGGCGATAGTTGGAGATACCAACATATAAAGCCTTCCCCTGGCGAACGATCAGATCGAGCGCGGCCATAGTTTCCTCAAGCGGGGTATCCGGATCCGGGCGATGGTGGTAAAAGATATCTACATAATCCAGCTCCATCCGTTTAAGGCTTTGATCGAGGCTGGCAACCAGGTTCTTCTTCGAACCCCACTCACCGTAAGGCCCCGGCCACATATAATAACCGGCTTTGGTTGAGATGATCAGTTCGTCGCGGTAAGCGGCGAAATCCTCCTTCAATATCCGGCCAAAATTGATTTCGGCCGATCCTGGCGGGGGCCCATAGTTATTAGCCAGGTCGAAATGAGTGATGCCGGCATCGAAAGCGGTGTGCAGCGTTTTGCGGTAGGTGGACATGGTGTCCACGTCGCCGAAGTTGTGCCACAGGCCGAGCGAAACGGCCGACAGCCGGATGCCGCTCTTGCCGCAACGGCGGTATATCATTTTTGAATATCTTTCGGTTGAAGCGATATAAGTCATAGTATATTTATGCGGTTTGGTTGCGGTAAAAGTAAGCTTTAAGCCCGACAATGTGCAAGGCCTCTGATGATAAAAAATTTACTACAATTGTAACTAATAAGGTATTATATTCGTCAAAAAACAAACATCTGAACGCTGTTAATAACTTTTTTAAAAAAATATGCCAGCAGAGTTTCAAATGTGATTTTTTAGCAACATTTTTATATGTTTGCTCGTTCTATCCTGAATAAATCATAGAATCGAGGTATATATACATAGATGAGACAACTCAAGATAACACAATCCATTACCAACCGTGAGTCGCAGTCTTTAGACAAATATCTACACGAGATCGGTAAGGTTGACCTGATTACTGCAGAAGAAGAAGTAATACTTGCACAAAAAATAAGAGAAGGCGACCAGGCCGCTCTCGAACGTCTAACCAAAACCAACCTGCGTTTCGTGGTATCTGTTGCAAAACAATACCAAAACCAGGGTTTAACACTGGGCGACCTGATTAACGAGGGTAATCTGGGCCTGATTAAAGCCGCCAAACGTTTCGACGAGACCAAGGGTTTTAAATTCATCTCGTATGCGGTATGGTGGATCCGTCAGAGCATTTTGCAGGCTATCGCCGAGCAATCGCGTATCGTTCGTTTGCCTTTGAACCAGGTAGGCTCGCTAAGCAAGATCAGCAAGGCTTTCAGCAAACTGGAGCAGGAATACGAGCGCGAGCCATCGCCCGAAGAACTGGCCGACATACTGGAAACTACCGTTGATAAGATATCCGACACGCTGAGCAACTCAGGCCGCCATGTAAGTATGGATGCTCCGTTTGTTCAGGGTGAAGAAAATACCTTGTTGGACGTGCTGGAAAATCACGAGCCGAATACCGACTCGAACCTGATCAACGAATCATTATCCGAAGAGATCAAACGTTCGCTTTCTACATTAACCGAACGCGAAAAAGAGATCATCGTGCTGTTCTTCGGCTTAGGTACTAATCACCAGTTATCGCTCGAAGAGATTGGCGAGAAATTCAACCTCACCCGCGAGCGTGTACGCCAGATTAAGGACAAGGCCCTGCAGCGTTTACGACATACATCGCGAAGTAAGATCTTAAAATCGTACTTAGGATAAAATAAAAAGCCTCCCGGTATTCGGGAGGCTTTTTTATTGAATTACGGTTTGATAATCAATACATTCGTACGGATAGCTGGTAACATTATATTATGCTAAGTATCTAACCGGGTAAATTAGGAAGAAAGTTATGAAGCGCATTACAATTGGTTTTATTTTCACCCTGCTTGCTGGCTCTGCCATGAGCCAGTCCATCAGCAAATATGCCGACAGTGTCCGCGAAAAATATCATGTGCCCGAAATGGCCTTTGCTGTGATAACACCTCATGGCATAACTATAAAGCAGGTTATAGGTTATCATAAAACCAACACTACCGATAGAAAGGATGCGGCTAACATTAACGACTATTTTCATTTAGGCTCGAACACCAAAGCCATTACCGGCTTTATAGCGGCATACCTGGTTGAGCAGGGCAAAATACAATGGAACACCAAACTGTTCGACCTGTACCCTGATTGGAAAGCTGTTGCTAACCCGGCTTATTACGATATTACTTTGCAGGACTTGCTATCGCACCGGGCGCATATCAAGGCCTATACCGCCGGTGCGGATTTTACTACACTGCCCGCTTTTACCGGCGATACGGCACAATGCCGTAAACAGTTTGCCGCTTATTTACTGACACTCGAACCGGTTAACACACCTACCGGGTTCAGCTACTCAAACGCAGGTTACAGCATTGCCGCCTGTATGCTCGAAAAAGCTACCGGTGAAACGTGGGAACAACTAGTTATGGATATACTGCATAAGAAATTAGGTTTAAATGTCCGTTTTGGATGGCCTAATTTAGCCGACCCAAATCAACCCTGGGGACATTGGGATGAAAACGGCCAGTTAACCGCACTGCCGGGAAATATTACCTATAATTTACACCTGATAGAGCCGGCCGGCGATATTAGTATACCTATTACGGATTATGCCAAGTTTATACAACTAAATCTGGATGGTCTCAACGGTAAAAACAACCTGCTCAAGGCCGATACTTACAACTTTTTACATTACGGAATAAAAGATTACGCCATCGGCTGGGCAAATGTAAATACCGAGGCCAGGAAGTTTTCAAACCATGCAGGCTCGGCGGGTACGTTTTATTGTATTACACAGGTAGAGCCCAATGCCAAAACGGCCTATATTGTGATGGCTAACAGCGCTACGGCCGGTGCCCAGTTAGCTATAACCGACCTGCTTAAAAAGTTACGCTCTGTTTACAACTAATTGTAGTTTAATGGGCAAATTTGTTATAGCTTATTAAAAACACCTTATGACTATACCTATCTACCAGGCCGATGCCTTTACCGATCAGTTGTTTGGCGGCAACCCGGCCGCTATTTGCCCCTTAACCGAATGGCTGCCTGCCGAAATTATGCAGAAAATAGCTACCGAAAATAACCTGGCCGAGACCGCATATTTTGTAAAACAGGACGATGGTTATGGTTTGCGCTGGTTTACCCCCGAGTACGAGATTGACCTTTGCGGGCACGCCACACTGGCCAGTGCGCATATTTTATTTACTCAATTGGGTTACACAGGCGATAGCATCAACTTTTATACACAGAAGGCCGGCACGCTGGTTGTTACCCGCGATGGTGATAAGTATAGTTTAGATTTCCCTTCGCGCCCGGCGCGGCCTGTTGTTGCTCCGACTGAGCTGATCACTGCCCTGGGAGGCAAAACGCCTGTAGAGGTTTTAAAGTCGAGAGATTATATGCTGGTTTACGAAACCGAGCAGGATATACACGATATGAAACCCGACTTTAACTTGCTTGGCAAAATTGATGGTACGGTAGGCATCATCGTTACCGCTGTTGGCGATGAAGCCGATTTTGTTTCGCGCTTTTTTGCGCCGGCTGCAGGTATTAATGAGGACCCGGTAACCGGCTCGGCGCATTGCAACCTGATACCCTACTGGGCCAATAAATTAGGTAAAGACAAACTGCATGCTTACCAGATATCACCCCGCAAAGGCGAACTGTGGTGCGAAAACAAAGGCGAAAGGGTGGTGATGGCTGGAAAGGCGGTTACTTATTTAAAGGGCGAGATTTACGTTTAATATTTAAAGGTCATCCCGAACTTGTTTCGGGCCCCTTGGGATATACCGTGTGCACGGTTTACCTTCACGAAGGGATGCCGAAATAAATTCGGTATGACTAATCCGTGAACCTTTCTTTCACAAAAACTGCGGAATTATTTCAAAAATCCATTTTTTTATCATTTATTTAAGGTTCAAATTTTTGGCGCCATCGTGGGTGTTATCGCCAACGATACAACGTATATAAATGCAGCTTACCAGTTTAGAAGTTAAGGGTTTTAAAAGTTTTGGCGATAAGATCACCATCAATTTTAACGAGGGCATAACCGCCATTGTTGGCCCTAACGGCTGTGGTAAATCAAACGTTGTCGATTCTATCCGCTGGGTATTGGGTGAGCAAAGTACCCGCATGCTGCGCAGCGAAAAGATGGAGAATGTAATATTTAACGGCAGCAAAAGCCGTAAACCCGGCAACCTGGCCGAGGTATCGCTTACGTTCGATAATACCAAAAACATCCTGCCTACTGAGTTCTCGCAGGTCACTATAACCCGCAAACTATACCGTACCGGCGAAAGCGAATACCGTTTGAACGATGTGCAATGCCGTTTAAAGGATATCACCGACCTTTTTCTGGATACCGGTATCGGCGCCGACTCGTACTCCATTATCGAGTTGCGGATGATCGAAGAGATCATCACCAATAAAGAAGGTTCGCGGCGCAACCTGTTCGAAGAAGCATCAGGTATCTCCAAATACAAGCTCCGCAAAAAACAAACTTTTAATAAGTTGAAAGAAACCGAGGCCGATTTGGCCCGGGTGGATGACCTGCTGTTCGAGATAGAAAAGAACCTGAAAAGCCTGGAGAACCAGGCCCGCAAAACCGAACGCTATTATAAGCTGCGCGATCAGTATAAAGAACTGAGCATTAAACTGGCTTCGTTCAGGATTTCCTCTTTCAGCGAATCGCTGGCGCAGATTGAAGAAGATGAGCAGAAGGCCAGGGAAGGTAAAAGCGGAATCGTAGCCATCATCGACAAAATGGAAGCATCCGTACAGCAGCAAAAGCTGGACAGCCTCACCAAGGAAAAAAACCTATCGACCCAGCAAAAGGCGACCAACGAATACGTGGCTAAGATCCGCGCTTACGAGAGCGACAAAAAGATCAAGAACGAGCAACTTAAATTTCAGCAGGATAAGGAAGCGCGTTTAAGTGAAGAGCTGGAACGTGATACCAACCAGCTGAACCACGTTAAATACAATATTAAAAGGTTGAGCGAGGAAAAGCTGCAGGAAGAAGAAAGCCTGGAGAATATCCGCCGCACCGTAGCCGAATTAAAGGACGCTGTTGATGAACTGCGTGCCGAACAAACCGGAGCCAAAGCCGAAGCCGACGAAATAACTGCCATTAATAACCGCCTGCAAAACCAGATATACAAAACCGAAAAGGATATCGACATTTTGCAGATACAGCAACAGGCCCTGGAGCAGGAAAGCCAGCGCAACCTGGAAGATGCCGGTAACAAGGAGGCCGAGCTAACCCAGTTTAACGAAGCTATTGCCGAACTGGAAGGCCAGGCAGAAACCATACAGCAGGAACATGATACACTGGTGGAGTTTGAGAGCAAGCTCAAAAACCAGATAACCGATACGGAAATCGAGCTGAATAAGGTTAAAGATACCTTAACCCAGGACGGCCGTAAGCTGGACGCCAAACAGAATGAATACAACCTGACCAAAAGCTTGGTAGATAATCTGGAAGGTTTCCCTGAATCGATACGGTTTTTGAAAAAAAATACCGAATGGGCAAAGAACGCACCTCTGTTTAGCGATGTGCTGTTTTGTCGTGAGGAATACCGCGTGGCCATCGAAAACTACCTGGAGCCTTTAATGAATCACTACGTGGTGGAGAATTATGAGGAGGCGATCAAGGCGATCAATCTGCTGAGCAACTCCTCGCGCGGCAGGGCGCAATTTTTTGTATTGAGCAATTATCCCGTACAAACTGACCAAAAACCCAGTACTATAGAAGGTGGAATAGCTGCTTTGGATGTGATCGAGGTAGAGGCCCGCTACCGCCCGTTATGTATCCATTTGCTGAATGGCGTTTATCTGGTGAACGACCAAACCGAAGGCGATATCAATACACAACAATTGCCCGATGGCGCTGTTGTTTTAGGCAAAAGCGGAAAGTTTAGTAAATCGCGGTATACAATGGCCGGTGGTTCGGTGGGTTTGTTTGAGGGCAAGCGGATCGGCCGGGCTAAAAACCTGGAAAACCTGAGCAAAGAGATCAAAACGCTGGAGACACGTGTAGCCAAACTCAAATGCGAATCGGAGACTTTACAGGAACGTTTAACCGTTTTGAAAGCATCCGGTAAAGCAGGTGAGCTCTATCAAAAACAGCAGGACCTGAACCGTTTGAACACCGAACTGGTAACGGTTAAAACCCGGCGCGAGCAATATCAAACCTTTATTGAAAACAGCCGTAACCGAAAGGAAGACATCGCCCGGAAGATCGAAGGCATCCGCGAAGAAATGGCGAAGCTACAGCCCGAGCTGACTCAACTCAAAGAACAAAAACTAACTCAAGGCGAATTGCTGGCCGAGAAGCAAGCCATGTTTAACGAGCTAACGGAAAGCGTAACCATACGATCAAACCGGTACAACCAGGAAAACATCCGTTTCCACCAGCAGCAAAATAAAGTATCCGGATTGGTTAAAGACCTGGATTACCGCGATACGCAACTGGAAAACCTGGACCAGCGCATTAAGATCAATGCGGACGAGTTAGTGAAAGTTAAGGCTGCCATACTGGAGCTACTGCAGCACACCGATCATAGCGACGAAGACCTGTTGGCCATGTACAGCCAGCGCGAAGAACTGGAAAAAGCTACCCAGCAAGCCGAACAGGATTATTACAAAAGCCGCGGCGCGATAACTGAAGCCGAAAATGAGATAAGCGACCTGAGGAAGAAAAAAGATCAGTCGGAACTGATAGAAAATGAGCTACGCGACCGCAAGACCAATTTAAAGCTCGAACTAAATGCTCTGAAAGAACGCCTTTCGGTAGAGTTCAATATCGATATACAAGACCTGCTGGACATCGGCGCACCCACCGACGAAAGCGAAGACGAACTACGCGAAAAAACCGAAAAGCAAAAACGGCAGTTGGATGATTTTGGCGCGATAAACCCAATGGCGGTCGAGGCCTACCAGGAAATGAACGAGCGCTATACTTTCATCCAAGGTCAGAAAAAAGACCTGAGCGAAGCCAAAGCATCCCTGCTTGCCACTATACAAGAGATTGACGATACCGCCCGCGATAAATTTATGACTGCTTTTACCCAGGTGCGCGAAAACTTTATCAAGGTGTTCCGTTCGCTATTTAACGAGGAAGATAGCTGCGACCTGATCCTGAGCGACCCGAACAACCCGCTCGAATCAGATATCGATATCATTGCCAAGCCTAAAGGCAAACGGCCATTATCTATCAACCAGCTGTCAGGCGGTGAAAAAACGCTGACGGCTACAGCCATCCTGTTCTCGCTCTACCTGTTAAAACCGGCGCCGTTCTGTATCTTCGATGAGGTTGATGCCCCGCTTGATGATACCAACATCGATAAATTCAACAACATTATCCGTAAGTTCTCCAAGGATTCTCAATTCATCATCGTATCGCACAACAAACGCACCATTGCCAGCACCGACATCGTTTATGGTGTTACCATGGTTGAGCAAGGAATATCGCGCGTTGTGCCCGTGGATTTGAGGGAACTGGCAGATTAAGCCGCATTCGGTTTGATTTGCAGATCAATACCCTTATCTTGTTCATCATCCCAATTCCTAAACCAGAAGTGAAACATACAAACCCTTGTCTGCTTATTTTCACCTTAGTAATCAGGTCATTATTCGCATTTTCGCAAAACACAACTTCGACAACCGGCCAAAATCTTTCCAAAAAGTTCACTTTTAATGTTATTCCCGAAACGTTTCAATTAAATGTGATTTATAGAGGCGTATCCGAACAGGCCAGTAACCCATTAGCCCCGATGAGGGTAACCAATCTGATCAAAACAGACTCGTTGATATCATGGCTGATCCCTGGTCGCCATATCTCTGTTCGGGTACAAAAAAAGGAAAACTATCTGGATGTCACGATCAAGGCAGATACCCAGCAAAAATTTATATGGCCAAAGGTAAATGCCCCCAATTATATGCTGCCTTTTGCCGAAGGGAAATATATCCCGGCTAATGATCCATCGTGGCAAGCCTTTTTAAAAGATCAGACTGAAAAGTTTCTCGAATTTTTCTCAATGCCTTTTTTTGCCTTAGATAAAGCACATTATACTATTCTATATATAGTTAAAAATCCTTTCAATAATCAGGTACGTTTTACCGCCGCCCCTGCCGTTGGTTTTTCCATCATTCATGATTTTACTTCTATCGATAAAGAAAAAACTTATGGTTTCAGGGTATACGTTACCGATACCGATCCGGTAACCGCAAGTATGGTTTACAAGCAATACGTTAAGGAACAGGGTAGGTTTAAAACTTTAAAGGAGAAGGCTCTTGAAAACCCTAACGTTCGCAAGTTATATGGGGCGCCTCAAATCTATCTCTGGACGTACGGAGCAATTGCCAAAAACGACATCAATTGGAAAAGCTTAAATGCATCGCTTGCCGCTCATGAGCAATTTTTTAAATGGGTGTCGCAGGTAATGAAAATCTATGGGCAGAATGATGCTGCAACCGAACTAAACGAAGTATATCAGCAATGCAAAACCCGGGGCATAACAACTGATTATCAAAAAAGGGCAATTGTACGCGCATTGAATATGGCGCTTACATTTCCTAAATTGTATAATCCAAACCTGTTTAGTTATCACGATCAGTCATCAAATGTTGAATCGTTAAGCGAGCAAAAAGTATACGCTTTTAATAAAAAATTTCTAAAGTCGATACTAAAGAACGCGATAGACGCGCCCGATCACTGGGGCAAAGAAAATGTCGATATGCTTTCCGACATGTATCAATCAGGTATCAAAAAAGCATGGATATGCTTTCCAGATTGGGGTGATGGCTTGATGAACCCTGCCATAGTTGAAAGAGCGAGTCAATTAGGATATCTGGTTGCCCCCTACGACTCGTATAATTCCATCCAGCAAAAAGAAGACTGGACCTGGCGATCAACCTGGTTCCCCGATTCTACGCTGTATAATAACGCTACCATCACCAATGCTTCAGGCAAGAAAATAAGCGGCTTTCTGGGTCGTGGCAGGCAGCTCAACCCTACCCTGTCTATGCCTTCGGTTAAACAGCGCGTAGCAGCGATTCTTAGTGATCAGATCCCCTATAACAGTTGGTTTGTAGATTGTGATGCCTTCGGCGAAGTGTTTGACGACTATACTCCCGGGCATATCACTACCGAGAAAGAAGATTTTAAAGCGCGCAATAACCGGATGGAATATATCGGCAAGGAAGTAAAAATGGTGATAGGATCAGAACAGGGGAATGATTTTTCCGCTAACGCGATAGCATTTGCGCAAGGTATGGAAATGCCGGTATTTAACTGGGACGATCCTGATCTGCGCGAAAACACAAACAGTCCTTATTATTTAGGTGGTTACTGGTCGCCGTCAGGTGGCATACCCCCTATCTATTCCAAAGTGGTTCCTATCAAACCTGTATACCGCGATATTTATATCAACCCGCAATTTTCACTACCCTTATTCAGGTTGGTGTATAACGACGCGGTGATAACAACTGCACATTGGGAATCCGGTTCGCTCAAAATAAAAAATGAAGTTGGCACCCGTATGCTCGCCGAGTTACTATACAATACCCCGCCTTTGTATCACCTCGACCAGGCAACGTGGAAACTTAATAAAAAACTAATTGTCAAGTACATAAAAACATGGAGCGCGCTGCACCAGAAAGCCGTACACCTACCTATGACGGGCTTTAACACACTTACCAGTAACCGCATGGTACAGCAAACCGTCTTTGGCAAGGTGTTAAAAGTCACCGTAAATTTTTCGAAAACTGACGCTACCATCGGCAGGAAGACAATACCCGGTCGTTGCGCAATAATTGAAAACAATGCCCAAAAATCCATTTTCAGTGTAAAGCAAATCACTGATTGAGTTGAGTTGCCTTTTAATTTTCAGTCTTTTGCACAGTTAACGTAATCCACTCCCGCCGCTTGTGCACAAAATTCATCGGCTTCGCTGTTACCTATCATTACCACATCGCGGCGTTCCAGGTTGTGCGTTTTTAGGATGTGATGCAGTGCGTCCGGCTCGGGTTTAGGTTTAATCTCGTCGGCAAAATAGCAGGTTAAATATTGCTCCAGGCCATGCCATTCGGTTTGCCTTATTTTATTGAGCTGTTGCTCGGGGGTGCCATTGGTGAGGATGAATATCTGTTTACGGTCAACCACCACATCCTGCAAAAAGGTCAGCACATCTTTATATAGCAACAGTTTAAGCGGCAGCCGGGCAGTTATGTGCAACAGGTCGAAATTATAACGATACTCTTCACTTATTTGAAAACGTTCTGCCACCACATCAAATATCCGGGCGCTCCCTTCCTTTTCATAGGTGTCGGTCATCAGGCGGGTGAGCACCTTACCGTCCAGCAATTCCTTATACTCCAAAAAAGCGCCGAACAGGTAATACACCTGGAAAAGGTAATCTTTTTCGGGATAAAGTACATTATCCAGTTCAAATACAAAGGCTTTTTTTCGGGGATCGATTTCGGCGTAAGTAAGCATTAGTCGGTTATAAATTCGTTCTCGGGTGTGCAAAGTTCAATATCAAACTCGGCGAATAAGGTT
>Ga0157373_10000283_pt1 | contig 40529 bp, 34 predicted proteins | sample C65metaG_FD_113460 | JGI IMG/M metagenome (GOLD analysis project Ga0157373, IMG submission 113460) | Corn rhizosphere microbial communities from Kellogg Biological Station, Michigan, USA - C6-5 metaG | ecosystem: Host-associated > Plants > Roots > Rhizosphere > Soil | place: USA: Michigan... | reverse complement strand
CTTCGGGTCGCTGAGGGTTAACTTAATAGAAACGGCTACGCATGTAGTACCGACAGCGGAGTACTGGCGGACGGGGGTTCAAATCCCCCCGGCTCCACCAAATAGCTGTTTAGACCTGTCTCAGACAGTCTACGAAACACCCCAAGAAGCCCGCCCTGTGCGGGCTTTCTTGTTTCTGGCTATCCGTCCTTGTCTACCCCTATCCCAATGTGCGCTATATGCTTTCGTGTACCTCGGATACAGATTGAAACTGATGGGTACAAGGAAATGAAAAGGACTGAAATCAAACGGCGCCCTCTCGCTGACACAGTCATAGCGAGCCTGGAAGCTGACTCCAAGGAGTACCGCGAGCACGAGGGGAACAACTTACCTCGGCATTCGCCTCACCGAGCTGGCCTTGCTGGAGGTCGCAGACGTCTGTATCCCAGCGGAGTCAAAAAGCCCGTCAGTGCGCCAATCAGGATTCGGCCAGGAGATACAAAGAGGAGTAGGGCCTTTCTGACAGAACTGACTGTGGGCGTCAGGATGCCGAGACCAGGATGGGGCCCGCCTCAAGAGATACGTATCTGAGGTCCGTAGAATTTTTCCTGAAAGCAGCTCGCTCGCTGCTTTGAACGCTTGCTCAGTGGATAGGCGTTCGGCATAGTGCCGTTTCGTGTGATGACACGGTGATATTGCTTCGGATATTTGATCCTGCCAGTGTTAGAGGTTCTGAAATATGGGCATCGGTGTTCGGCTGAAGGAAGAAAGGTCGCACCTGCGGCCGGCAAAATGGATAAACCACCTAGACCAATTACGAGAATGGGTCGGGAACGCCGGATGCGTTTTACTTGGCAACTGTGGAGTGCTTGGGTGTCGACGTGCTGTACATCGTAACCGGAGCACGGAATCCGCTCCCGACGGACAGCATCAGCGCCGCCGAGGCGGATCTGCTCGAGCACTTTCGCCTGCTGCCAAATGGTGAGTGGAGCCCAGGATGATGATTGCAGCGCTGCTAGCAATTCATCTCGCCCTAGTGGGAAATAATAATGCTGTGGCGAATGGATATTTAATTCGTTAGTTAAGGAGAACTAAAATGAGTAGCGGGCAAGCATTGTATGTTTTCATTGGTGCGTTAATTGGCTTGCTTTTTCTTCCCTTGGTCGAGTTCGTGAAGTATAGGATTCAGCAATTTCTGGCTAAGAAAAAAATATTGCTCAAGTGTGCGGACATTAAAATCGTCCTAGCTGGGCAGCTGGATATGCTGGCCAGCACCATGGAAAGTCGACGTGCTTTTATATCGCAAGGTGAGCACTCTGTAGAGTCTTACAGTGTTCCTAGTTTCGTTTTCCCAGAACTCATCGCTGATTATGAAAATGCTTACTCCGTTCTTTCACCAGGTCAGAGAAAAGCGTTCCTGGTGCTCGTCGCGCTGAAAAAAGGCCTTGAGTCGCTATCTAGAAGCTGGTCATCTGATCAGGATGAAGAACGCAAAATGAAATATGAGCAGTTCAGTGATAAATTCGACATCAATAAGGCCAATGAGGTAATAGGTAGGTTGAGAGAACTAGAAAAAACATTTTATAAAAAATACTTATCGATTGAAACTGCAATGTTTAGCACAGCAGTTTGGATGCACTATATTCTTGATGAGTTTACTAAAAACACCTTTGCAGAAAAAAGACCAGCATACGATGTTGCGCTTGATTTTTTAGTCAAGTCTGCGGCATCGCAAAGTAATGCTGGGCAATAGTCAACTTTATAGCTTTGATCACCAACCCAAATAATCAACCTGTCAAGGACGAACATGTCAACTATTTCCCCCCTAAAAATCAAAATTGACTCAAATGTTCTAAATCATTTGGGAATTGGCCTGTACAGCAACACTCCAGCGGTTTTGACCGAGATAGTTGCGAATGCTTGGGATGCAGATGCCGAAAATGTTTTCATAGAATTAGGTAATGGCGAGATTACCATCACCGATGACGGTCATGGCATGGATTATGTTGCTCTTCAAGATAAATTTCTTACAGTGGGATATGCGCGCCGCAATAATGGGGAAAGCATCACCCCGAAGGGCCGACAGTGTATGGGGCGTAAAGGCATTGGTAAGTTAGCCATGTTTTCATTGGCTAACGATGTAACCCTTTACAGCCGAATGGCTGGCAACACACAGCATGGGTTCAAAGTTTTGGTTGATGAGCTAGCCACTACCATCGAGCGAAACGGAGAGTATTTTCCTGAGCCGAAGGTCGCGCCACATGAAATTGAAATACAAAGTTCGGGCACCGTCATCAAACTTGAGGCGCTCAATAAGAATCTGACTTCCGCCACCGAGTCCTTTCTTCGTAGGCGGATAGCCCGGCGTTTCAGCGTGATCGGCGAGTCACATGACTTTAAAATTCATGTCAACGGTACGCCCATCACTCTCGCCGACAGAGGGTTCTATCCTGACATCCAGTTCGTGTGGACTTTCGGGAACGCGGAGGCTTCAACTCTAGCGCTCTGTGCCAATCATGTGAAACATCATCATTTTGATGGGGTTACTGTGGCTGGGGCGATAGTCAATGGCTTCATAGGCAGCGTTGTTGTGCCCGAACAGTTGAAAAAGGATGACGACAACAATAATGCCATTACCTTATTAGCCAATGGCCGCATCTTTGAAGAAGATATTCAGAAACGTATTGATGACTCCAAGGTTTTCAATAGTTACCTTGTTGGCGAACTTCAGTATGACGTTCTGGATGCCAACGGCCAGAGAGATATAGCCGTAAGTAGCCGCCAAGGGGTACAGGAAAATGATCCCCGCTTCCAAGAATTCATGGGATACATAAGAACTAGGCTCAAGAATATCGCTTCCGATTGGGATGAATGGCGCAGAGAATTAGGATCTGCAGAACTGGTAGATGAGTTCCCTAAGCTGGAAGAGTGGATAGAAAGTCTTAAGCCGAATTTTAAGAAAAAAGCCAAGCAGCTGATCAATAAAATATACACCATGCGCTTCAATGGTACTGCTGCTGAGCAGAAAAGCCAAAAGCGTGAAATTTTGAAAGCGCAGATATTAGCGTTTGAGAAATTGAAGGTTCAAGATAATATCGAAGCAATTGAGTCGATAGACATCGAAAAAAATATTAGCGGTTTTCGAGAGGTTATGGTTACCGTTGAGGATATCGAAGCCGCTATGCAGATGGAGGTGATCGAACAAAGGTTGACTGTAATCAGGAAGCTTGATCAGCATAAGGAGCAACAGGTCAAAGAGCGCGTAGTCCAAGATCATATCTATAAGCACCTATGGTTGGTTGACCCTTCATGGGGATACAAAGAGAAACCAACAGAATATGAAATGACGCTTACCAACTATCTTAAAAAGATTTGCCCCGAGGCTGAGGCAGGTGCGAGGTTAGATATTGCATATACGAGCACTGCTAATAGATTCATCGTTCTGGAATTAAAAAAGCCAGGTCTCACCGTTGGTATGGATGCTCTAATTGAGCAAGGTACTAAGTACTCGCGTGCGCTCAAGCAGTATTTTCATGAGAACCCCGCATCAAGTCCATTTCCCAGCGGTTCTCCGATGATCGATATTGTTTTCATCGTTGAAAAACAGCCGGTGTATTCGAATTTCCTGGCTGAAGAATACGACTCTCGAATGAAAATAATGAATGGCAGTATTCGCACATACAGTGATCTCGTTAACCAGGCTACTCGTATCTATGAGGACTACATTGCAGCTTCTCACCATGCTGGCCGAATAAAAGGCATTGTCGATGGCCTCTGAGGGGCCGTTCAAGCAAAGTGGCATCATGCGCGCCGTACGACGCGCTCATACAAAGCCCGAGATGCTCGTTCGCAAGGCGATGCACGCGCTCGGGCTTCGCTTCAGGCTTCACGCCAAGTTGCTCCCAGGGTCGCCAGATATTGTCCTAGCGAGGCATCACACCGTAGTTTTCGTGCATGGTTGTTTTTGGCATCGCCATCATGATTGTAAATACGCGACGATGCCCAAGACTCGCCAAGAGTTCTGGAATCCGAAGTTCGAAGGAAACGTAGCGCGAGATGCTCGAAAGGAAGCCCAACTGCAGGAGCTGGGCTGGCGTGTGCTGATCGTCTGGGAATGTGAAACGAAGGATTTAGTAGCTTTGGACGTTCGGCTCAGGCGCGAATTCGGCCTCCCGCCTGCTGCGCCTCGTACTCCCTGACATGATTCATCAGGCTTTCGCCGATAACTTCACCTAAACGGACGGGCACCGCATTGCCGATCATGCGGCCCACTGCCTTGAAGGTGATGTTTTCGGGCTCCATAAAGACATAGTCATCAGGAAAGGATTGCAGGATCGCTGCCTCGCGAAGGGATATCGCACGGTTCTGAATGGGATGGCCGAAGCGGCCATTGCCAAAACCGTAGCAGAGAGTGGTCATGGTGGGGCCCGGCTCATCCGCTCGCATGCGTCCATAAACGCTGGCGTAAGTCTTCCCACTCTCCTTGCGATGACATTCGGCGACCAGCTCCTTCGGCCAGTCTCGCCAAGTGCCACCAGGTATCGAATGGATTATTCGCCGGAAGTTAAGCGGAGATAGAGTCGCGGCTCGATGAAGTGGGTCATTCGGGTCACACTGACCTGCTGCGATACGTGGCAAGTGCCTTATCACGCTTTCCACCGATACGTGAGTATCTTTGTGGGTTGGTGGAATGATGCTGATGGGCAGGCCCAATTTCGATGCCAGAAGCACGTGTCTACGGCGCTTTTGAGGCAGGCCGTAATCGACGCATGAAACACGCCCGTCCCAAATCTTGTAGCCCTTATTTTCGATGCTTTTGACGAAGTCGCGGTAGACCTGGTGCTTGGTTACGTCGGGAACGTTTTCCATCGTCACGAGGTGAGGTTCGGTTTCCTCTATTAGGCGCGCGAAATGGTACAGCAGCGGCCATTTACGGTCGGTACGGGTGTCCCTACCTTGGTTATACGTAGAGAAGGGTTGGCAGGGCGCGCAGCCTGCGAGGAGGCGGTAGCGTTCGGGGCGGTACCAGCCGAGAAGCTGCTCGGCGGTCACATCCTTTACGTCGCAAGCGACGAAAGCCGCACGGTTATTTTCGTGATAGGCGTATTCGCATTGGGCTTCGATGTCGTAGCCCGCCCGCACTGCAATTCCGGCATTAAGCATGCCGGCGGTCAGTCCGCCAGCACCACAGAAAAGGTCAACTGCATCGATCATGGGGAGATATCTTCTTTCGAGCGTGGCGCATTTTACTCATCGCTGACGTCATGTCGAGTGCTTCAGTCAGGCCAACCGTTTTGAAGGCGAAGCTCCAGTTCGTCTTTGAGTCGAATCCCGGCAGGGAAGTCGGTGATTTCGAAGCCGACGAAGCTGGCGGCGTCTTGCTCAACGTATTCAATGATGACGAAATCCCACTTGAACCATCCGTGTTTGGTTTCCAACTCGAATGGGTAAACGATCCTAGCCCCTTCATTTCCCGAGTTGTCGATCTCATAAGCGTCGAGCTGCTCAATGGCTTCCGCTGGTAGAGGGTATTCGACGCCTTGGTGCAGATAACTGCCATCGGCGCATCGTTCGATCCAGAACATGGTGTTGCTCCTTGTGATTCGTTAGTGCGTGATGATCGAGCACGACCGCTGCGGCGTCAACCTCCACGGTGAACTATAGTAACGATCTATCGGCACGGACGGCCATAAGCAGACATCTGGCCGGCAAAGGAAAAACACCGTGGCAAAGAAAATTATTGTGAAGAGCGGACTGATATATGTTGACTATCGAGGATGTAAAAACCCTTATTGAAAGACATCAAGAAAAAGCAGCAGATCATATTGAGCGACTTAAAGCTAAAATAGAAATCAAAGAAAATGAAGTGAGTGATTGGATTTACGATGAAGACATTACGCTTTACTGGTCTCATCCAGACGTGATGTATTTGCCTTTGAATTCTTGTGACTTTATTAATTATTATTTAAAACGCGTACATGCAGTAGGTTTCATTAGTAGCTTGAAAAAAATAACAGATGCAGATCGCGATAAATTAGAAGAACTATACTTTGAACATGTCTCTGACTATTGGAAAAAACAAGGTGTTACACGCTCGGCAATTCCGAAAGGTTTTGCATCTGAGGTTTTTTTAGATCGAGTTTTTAAAATACAATCTATTATTTTTCCGTGCAATTAATAACACGGTGAAAAACAGTTACACCCCAAGCCCTGCCCGAAACGTGGGACTAAGGAAAAGGAGCCCAAGTAGATCGCAAGCCTAGCCGTCACCATGGGGTCGGCCTAGACGTCGCAGGTCATTCAAACCATTGCGGCCCCCCGGGCATCTCCGATCGTGAAAGATGAAGCGTAATCAGTCTACAAGCGCCCTACCCTCATCTGACACTGTCACACGAATTGCATCAGTTACACGCTTGAAAATTGGTATACCAAACCGGCGTAACGCAAATAATAGTAAATAAATACAATAACTTAGAGATACTTGTTACACGAGTTACACCGCATTTTGAACATGTACGATTCCCGCGCCCCGGTAGGACCAATCCCTCCAGCGAAATTTAGGAGCACCTCACCCCGTCTGCCGGGGCCCCTGAGGTTTTCATTGAGACACGGGGGTCGACAACCCGCCGGACTTTGTTAGCGGACAGGTGCCCAGCTTAGTGAACAGGTGAACCGGGTTAACTGACCGTTCACCAGTGCAAATGCACAGTGTTTCGGAAAGTCGCCGGGGACCCTGAGCAAATCTGAAAGACACGGGACACAAAACCCGCGCGATCTTGGCAGTGGCTGATTTTTCTGCATTGGTTGACAGGTTGACTCGGTTGACAGCCAAAAGGTGTCCATAATCTTCAACACAAAAGGCCATCGTTACCAATGCGGTAACGATGGCCTTTTTTCAGCAGAATTCTTTTCGATTTCAATGCCTGAAATTTCGGTAACTTTGAAATCCTTCCACTAACGCAGTCCCGCGGGTTTCCGACCCAGTGTATGTGGAAATCCTCCAGGTACCCAGCGGTTTTCTAGCGTGGGATTCACCAAGTTAGGTAGGATCGATGCTCGCTCACCCGTTCCTCAAGGAAGACACGTGTTCTGGAAAAGAGAAAGCAAAATCCAAGTAGAGTTTCTGAACCCCATTAACGTCGGTTCCCCGCCGATCATCCCTCCACAGCCCGACCCTATCCCCCCATCAGTCGTCCGGGAGGTCGACAAGGATTTCGCATTCAAGCTCCTCGCCTATTTTGCGATCGTCATGCAGGCGGGTCTGCTTGCGTATGGCTATCTAGAACTGAGTGCTTATTACGAGCAATTTGGTATAGGTACTACGGAGCTGGAGCTCGGAACACCGACGATATTGGTGTATGGGTACAGTTATGCGTTCTCAAGCATCATGGGACTGGTTGACCTGATCCCGATCATCGGCCCGTTCATACCGGGACTGATGTTTATATCGGTCGCCTTGACGTTTGTTTACTTACTAATGAGCCGGGTCAGCAAGACAGGGGAGATCCTCGAAAAGGGAACATGGGGGGGGATGCTGCTGTTCTTTGTGTTCATAGCTCCGGCTCTCGGCGTCCATCATGGGGTGGAGAGAGCGCGAGAAAACATCAAGGCGGATGCTGGAATCGACGTAAGCAACGGCATCAGCCGAGTTCACAGCATCATCACAGACAAGAATGAGAAAATAACCGGACGGCTTGTAGTTGCGGACACGAAGAGCTCATTCCTTCTGGTCAACGACACCCTCTACAAGATTGATAACAAAACCAACCGGGTGATCAGACAGAGTGTGCTGAAGGCGAAAGAAAAGAAAATACCTCCGAGTGGGCACTGAATTAAGAAGAATCGCCTAGAGCGGAGTACCGAAATCAGGCAACTTGTATCCCCACATGTATCCCTAGAATAGACCAACCAGAAAAACCCCAATGAATGCTGGTTACTTCTAGGCGTGTTCAAACGACCCCGGCCCACCAACTCTCAACGACAAAGCCCGCCAAATGCGGGCTTTGTCGCATCTGGGCAACAGGCACGCCGTGCACACAAGACTGCAGCCTGCAATTGATCAGGCTCGATACCCCGGCGGTGCGCTGCCTACTTACAAAAAAGGACGACGCAATGTCGTCCTTTTTCCTACCAGCACTCATGCCCCATCAACGAGCAACAATAACCAAATCCGGACGACTAGACTTAAGCATCGCCTCATTAACCTTGCCCTGAATCGAGCACGTAAACATCCCCTTACTCCCAGCACTCAGCTCTTCCGGAGCCGGTTCGATCAAGAACACCCGCTCGGCACTGTCAACCACCAGCTTACCGGCAGTAGCAGCAGGATCTTCCGGCTGCCAGCTGGACTTGCCATGGGACCAGATTTCCGCGCGAGCGTAGAGTCCCTGCGACATGTCCAGGCGTGGGCCGCCCGCTTTTTCCAGTTGAGTGTGAAGTTCGTTCGGCGTCTGCTTGGCGTAGAAGCCCCAACTAATGATGCGCGTGCCCATCAGGTCCATGTCTTCGGCGTAAAAACCGGTCAACGACATGCCATCGATCTCGACCGGCTTGGCAAACATCCAGCGCTGCCCCATGTCGCTCTTGGTGCCGCCGGACAATTTGATCTGGCCATTTTCGACGGAGCTCGGCACCAGATCCTTGATCAAAGGCGATTGCACAACGGCCAGTGAGTGATCGTCACAAGCGGCAAACGACGCCACCGGTGAGGGTGCAGCGGCAACGCTGAAAGCAGAAAACAGGGTCACAAGGGGCAGCAGGAAAAAGGGTTTCATGGAATGACTCGAATGTAAGACTGAAGAAACTGACAAAAAATGATATCACAATGATATCAATCGCCAGACTTCAGACATTCAATCAATGCTCATGCCGATGATGCACATCCGGAAAATGCGCATGGCTATGCCGCATCGGCGTATGCACATGCGGATGGCTGTGCGGCTCCGTTCCATCCCATTCAAACCCATGCGTATGCTGATGATGCTCGTCGTGTGTGTGGCGATGATCATGCTCGAGCAATTCGTGCTGATGCTCATGAGCATGGTTCTCCATCAGGTGAATCCACACCCCCACGGCCATTAATGCTGCAGCGAGCAGGAACATCAGCGATACCGACTCGCCCAGCAGCAGAATCGAGATCGCTGCGCCCAGAAACGGCGCGGTGGAAAAGTATGCGCCGGTGCGTGCACTGCCCAGCCCGCGCAGGGCGAGGACGAACATCACCAGGCTGACGCCGTAGCCGAGAAATCCGACCAGCAGGATGGGCACCAGCGTGGTGGCCGCAGGCATTTGCGTGCCGATGAGCAAGGCCAGGCCGCAGTTGACCAGACCGGCGACCAGGCCTTTGCTGCCGGCGATGAACAGTGCGTCCGAGGCAGAGACTTTGCGCGTGAGGTTATTGTCGATGGCCCAGCAAAAGCAGGCGAAGGCGACGGCCAGCGGGCCTGTCCAGTCCTGCGCCGACACGGTCTCTTGCGGCCAGGACAACACGACACCGCCGGCCACGATGGCGAGCATGCCGATCACGATTCGCCGATCGGCATTTTCCTTGAACACTAGCCACGCCAGCAGTGCCGTGAGCACTGATTCCAGATTGAGCATCAGTGACGCGCTCGCGCCGGACGTTCTGGTCAAACCGAACATCAATGCCACTGGCGCCAGCACACCGCCGAAGCCGATGGCTCCGACCAGCCACGGCCATTCGCCGGCTCCGAGTCCGGAACGCTGCCAGCCTCGATCGCGGGCAAAACGCAGGACGGTCAAACCCAGCCCGCTGCCCAGATAGAGCAACCCGGCCAATAGAATCGGTGAAATCTGTACGCCCAACAGCTTGGCGAGTGGTGTACTGGCGCCAAACAATGCTGCCGCAACCAAAGCGTAGAGAACGCTCACATTCATGACGGGATCACTCGCTCGGGCTGATGAAATATTGGCGACAATCATGGCAGAACTCAGGTGAGTTTTATGTGAACCGTTCCCTGAAGGATCCCCTCCCCTTCAAGCACACACCCATCCAGCAACATTTGATCCGCGCAATCCAGGGCGCAGGGGCGACACAGCCTCTATGTTGCGAACATCGAGATGGGGATTGTCACCGGACTCAAGCCAGCGGATAAACCCCGGAAGCGCTTCTACACTTACAGCGCCCCTTCCGCCACACCGAGCCCCCATGACCTCTCTAAAAGATCGCATGCAACAAGGCAAAGACGCGCGCAAGAAGTGCCCGCGCAGCGCTCAGGCATCCACCGGAAAAATGAACCGTGACCCGATTCCGTTGATCAAGGCCTCCAGCCAGGGCCGCGTCGCGTCGCTGGTCGAACTGCGTTACGGGCGCATGCTGGTGTCGCCGTTCACGTTCTTTCGCGGCAATGCCTTGTTGCAGGCGCACGATCTGGCGGGCACGGCGAACATGGGCCTGAACTTGCCCATCTGTGGTGACTGCCACCTGATGAATTTCGGCGGTTTCGCCACGCCTGAGCGCAATCTGCTGTTCAGCGTCAACGATTTCGACGAAGCACATCCCGGGCCGTGGGAGTGGGATCTGAAGCGTCTCGCGGCAAGTTTCGTGGTGGCCGCCCGTGACTTGCGCCACGGCGAATCGGTCGAGGAACAGGTGTGCTGTGAAATGGTCGGCGCCTATCAGACCACGCTGCTGGAATGCGCCGAGCAAAGCGTGCTGGAAAACTGGTACGAGTCGATCAGCTACAACGACCTGCTGGCGCAGGCACGCAAAAGTACCCTTGAACATGTGGAGCACGCCATCGATAAGGCCGAACGGCGCACACACGCCGAGCTGCTGCCGAAAATCAGCGAGCGCGATGCCCACGGGCGTCTGATCATTCGCGATGACCTGCCGGAAATTTTTCACCTGCACAAAAACACCACGCTGCTGGATGCCGAGGATGACTGGCTGCGGCTCGCGGACTGGCGGCCGCTCTTCGACACGTTCATGCGCGAGTATCGCAGCACGTTGCAACCCGACCGCCGCGAGTTGTTGTCGCGGTTTCACGTGCAGGATCTGGCGTTCAAAGTGGTGGGCGTCGGCAGTGTCGGCACGCGTTGTCTGGTGGCGCTGCTGACCGACGATCAGGAGTTCCCGCTGTTCCTGCAATTCAAGGAAGCCCGGCGTTCGGTGCTCGCCGACTACGTCAAAAGCAAAGCGCGGGTGCGCCATGAAGGGCAGCGCGTGGTCGAGGGGCAGCGCCTGATGCAGGCGGCCAGTGACTTGTTTCTGGGCTGGACGACCGGCCCCAGCGGTCGGCAATTCTACGTGCGGCAATTACGCGACATGAAGATCTCCGCCGAACTGGAAAACTTCGATGCTGAAACCTTTGCCGCTTATGGTCGCGTTTGCGGCCGCGCCCTCGCCCGGGCACATGCCAAGGCCTCCGGCCTCGCTGCGCAGATCAGTGGCTACATCGGCAAAGGCGATGCGCTGGCGGATGCGCTGTTGAAGTACGCGCAACATTACACCGCGCAAAACGAACGTGACTTCGAACGCTTCCAGACGGCGTGTCGCAAGGGGCAGTTGCGCGCGCGGTCAGAGGCTGACTTTGCTGCTGATCACCTGCCTTGAAATGACGTCCGTGATCACCGTGATTGCCATTGGTTTTGCCGCCACGCCCTCCTTCCCACATCGAACGTCCTAGGAAAATTCCCGCAACACGCGTCGACTTTGATGAACTGGTGCACAGTTCCTCAGGGCGTTACGCTCCACGACCACTGCCATCCAGCGGACGGTTTGGCAGCCGCAATTGCAGTGAATGTTCACTCCACGGAGCTACGTCATGAAGAAAATCCCCCGCCTTTCGCTGGTTGGCCCGGCACCGTCCGATGCGCCAACGTCCAGCACCCAACCGCCATCGAATACCAGCGCACGCAGCGAAGCGCACAAGCGGCGCCGTAGCATCCCGCTCAATCAGCTCATCAGGGTGCGCGACGATGTCGACACCCTGACCCTGCTCACCCACGCCAGTGAGATCCTCGATTCCCTAGCGGCCATCAGCGCAACCTTTGCCGATGAGTTCGACGGTTCGAAACGTCATGTGGCGGTGGCCATGAAGCAATTGAGCGCACTGGCCGAGATCCTGATTTGTCGGGCACGGGACAATCTGGATCCGCAGAAACCGCTGAACACTACCGGGCCTGAAACCCGCCATTGACGGGCGAAACCCCGGCGTTCGGTTGCGCATCGGACTGCATTGGAGCCGCCCATCGAGATGAATTTTTCTTCACTGCAGCTGCGCGGCCAACCCTTGTACAGTCCGCTCGCTCATTCAAGAAACTACGGTTCGCCCGCGCTCCTGCGGGCTTTTTTTTGCCTGAAACAAAGCCCCTGCGTCGCCACGACTTGCCGTAACCCGGCGGATTGCGCGACTCTGCCGGAAGATCCCCCATTCCGGAGCGCCCGATGCCTCTGTTGACCCTGCCCTGCCAACGCCTGACGCTCGCGATACTTGCACCGGAGCAGGCCGAGCTGGAAAGCGAGTTCTACCGACGCAACCTGCGCCACCTGGCGCCATGGTCGCCGATCCGCACCACTGAATATTTTTCCACCGAGCAAATTCGCCGACGCCTTGAAATACAGGCCAGCGCATTCGAGGCCGGACTGGCCATACATTTCGCGCTGCTGACCCCGGACGGCCAGCAGATGATCGGCGCCTGCAACTTCAGCGGCATCATTCGTGGGGCCTTTCAGGCGTGCTATCTGGGTTATCACATCGACGAGGCCCAACAGGGTCGAGGTTTGATGCAGGAAGCGCTGGAGGCTGGCATCGCTTACATGTTCGATACCCAGAATCTGCACCGGATCATGGCCAACTACATTCCCGGTAACGAGCGCAGTGCGCGCTTGCTTGAGCGCCTGGGCTTCGAACGTGAGGGTTACGCCAAGGCGTATCTGAACATTGCCGGGCGCTGGCAGGATCATGTGCTGACGGCGCTGGTCAATCCGCTGTTCGAAACGCCGGAGAAGCGTTGGTCGCGACAACTGGCCTAGCTTCACAATTTGTTCAGGATTGCCGACGTATGCTCAGGCCTCCCGCCCCTTCCGGTTGCCTGAACCCCATGTCGCGTGCCGCCACTTCGCTGTTTCTGCTTGCCGCCCTGCTGTTTTTCTTCGCACTGGGCAACCATCAATTGCAAGGTTCCACCGAGGCCCGCGTCGCAGGCATCGCTATGGAGATGCACCTGGACGACGACTGGGTGACACCTCGTTTGTTCGGCGAACCGTTTCTGGAAAAACCACCGTTGAGCCTGTGGCTGGATGCGGGCGCCATGCGTGTGTTTGGCGTTTCACCGTGGGCCGTGCGGCTGGCGTCGGCGGTTGCCGGGTTGCTCAGTGTGATGCTGCTGTACGGCATGTTGCGGCGTTTCGAGCGGCCGAAAATGATTGCCTGGGCCGCAGGCATTCTGCTCGCGACCATGGCCAGTTATTGGAGCAATGTGCGCGGCGTCGGCGAGGATGCGCTGCTCGCACTCGGCGTGACCACGGCGCTGCTGGCCTTTTATCAGGCGCAGCGGGCCTCGACTCTGGGCAACTCGCTGCTGTTTGTCGTCGGGATCGCCATCGCCACGTTGAGCAAAGGTGTGCTGGGGCTGGCGATGCCGGGAGTGGTGATTTTTGCTTATCTGCTGGCTGACAACCTGATGGACAAGCGCCTGAAACTCGCGGACTGGCTGCGACCGGGTTTCCTGACCCTGCTCGGTTTGATTCCGCTGCTGATCTGGCTCGTCATCCTCTTCCAGCACGGCGGCGCACAGGCCGTCAAAGAGGTGCTGCTGACCAACAGCGTCGGGCGCTTCAGCGGATCATTCGTCGAGGCCGGGCACTACGAACCGTTCTACTACTACCTCGCCAAACTGCCGGAAGCCTTTCTGCCGTGGAATATTCTGGTGTACCTGGGACTCTGGCATTTCCGCAAACACCTGAAGGCCAATCGTTACCTACTGTTTTTCAGCCTGTGGATCGTGGCGCAGTTCATCATGCTGACGTTGGCGTCGAGTAAACGCACGGTGTACCTGATGTCGATGACACCCGCCGCGGCGGTGATCGCAGCGGAGTATGCGGGCGTGCTGTTCGAGCGCTTGAAGCAGTATGAATCCGGTAATGGATTCGTAGGCCGAATCGCCAGGCAGCGTCAGACACTGGCAGTCGGTGTGCTCACGCTGGTGATCGGCAGTTACCTCGCCGCCGCGCAGTGGGCGTTGCCTCATGCCGACAAAAAGCTTTCGTTCCTGCCGTTGAGCGCAGAGATTCAAACGCTGCAAACCGCCGGGCATCAAGTCGCACTGTTTCAGGCCAATGAGCGGGTCGGTGGCGCCACGGTCTTCTATACCCAGCAAGTACTCAAAGGTCTGGATACCGAAGTGCAGTTGCGAGATTTCCTCGCGGCCTCGCCCTCGCATGTCGTGGTGATGGCTGGTGACAGTGAGCCCGCGCCGCCACTGAAAGTGCTCAAAACCATGATGGTCGGGCGCCAGGCGTATTACTTCGTCGGCTATTGAGACCTGCGCAGCCGCATAAAAAAACCCGCCGGTGATTGGCGGGTTTTTCATTTCATCCGAACGGGTTCAGAGAGAAACCTCTGGCTGAGCACTGAAAGCTTTCTGCTCACGCTTGCTCAGCACCGGCACATCCAGCCGTGCCCGCCCGTAGAAAGCCAGCGCCGTCAGCAAACACGCCAGCCAGACGAAGATTCCGGCCCAGAAGGTGTGGGACATGTAGTGCCAGCCTTGCAGGACGCGAGTAGTGCCATAAACGAACCCCAGCAACAGTGAGCCCCACAAGATGGCACTGGAAAAACGCCATTGATAACGTCTCGCCACGAAATACAGCGCCAGCATGGTGAAGCCGCCCGACGCATGGCCACCCGGCCAGCAACGGCCACTGCCGGCTTCATGGAACAGTTGAAAGTTGCTGTACCACTCGATGTGGGCCATTTTCCCGCCGTACAGCGTGGTCTCGATCGGGCAGTAAACGCTGGTGTGGGACTTGAGGAAGTGAATCACCCCGGTGCAAACGGCAAATGCGACCACCACAAACAGAAAATCCCTACGATGATCAGCGGCAAATCGCAGCACTGGCGCGACTTTGCTGCGCTCCAGCATTGCGCCGAGTCGCGGACGTTTGTGCGGATTGACCAATGGCCAGACCACCGATAGCAGCGCGCCGATCAGGGCGATTTCCGCCGTCCAGTTGGGAATGATCCGCGCCCATTTGTGCGTGAGCTTTTCAAAGAAGTGGATTTTGTCGAGCGGGAAGCTCTGGGTCAGCGGATCGAACAGCAGGTTGCTGAAGGCGATGTCGATGTTGGTCATGTCGAACATCAGGAACACCAGCGCCGCACAAGCGAGCGGAATACCAAAGTTGTAAGCGTAGAAGCGGGATTTCATCGGGTATTCACCGTGCGCCAGTCGGAGGCTTCAATAAAGCCGAGCATCTTGGGAGCCGCCGGGCTGGCAGCAGAAACAAACAATGACGAGCCGTAACCCATGTCCGAGGCCGAAACTTTGAGGTCTTTCTCGATTTGCGCCATGCACTCGCTGTGGGTCACCAGAATCAGATTGCGCCCAGGGATCTTGTGGGCCAGCGCATCCTGCAACATGCGCCCCCGGCAGTTGATCAACCAATCGTCACCGCTGGCGGCATGATTGAACATGTAGCCGGCCGTCTGCACCGTGCGCATCGACGGGCTGTTGTAGATGTCGGCGTTGTTCAGGCCCAGTTGTTCGAACCTTGCACCGACCGCCACCGCGACACTGCGCGAGCGATCGGTGATGCCGTCATTGCCACTCAGGCACGCGGCTTTGGAGTGATCGCAACGCTCGACATGACGCACCAGCACGATCATCTCGCCCTTGGCCCAACCTGCCGCCAACGCCTGCGCACCGGCGACATTGCCGTGGGCCAGGTCTGGCACCGCCGCCGGCGCCAGCAACCACAGAGTCAGCGGGATCACCAACACTGATGCCGCCAACACCACCCAAGTGTTGCGAAAACGCGCCAAAAAGCTCAAATCGATCGAGCGTTTGACGCCGAACAGACTCAGTCTCAATTCCACAAAAACCGCCTCGCCACTGTGCATCTCGGGTTTATTCGATGCGGCGAAGGTACAGAGGCGCGCGTGGGCAACCAGTGAAACCCATGTGAAAAAAGTCTTGGGATCCGTTGTTACAAACTCCGTAGGACAAAATCCTTTCAGCTCTGGGAAATGCGGCCGATACAAACCTGCTAACACCCTTGCTGGCTCAAAAAAACAACAATCTTCCAGCCTAACCGACGACAAGAAACCCAACGTTTCTGGAGGATTTTTGATGAATAGCTGGTTCGGCAACATCAGCGTGAACATGAAACTGGGCCTGGGCTTCGGCCTGGTGCTGGCCCTGACCTGCGTACTGGCCCTGACAGGCTGGACCAGCCTCGGTGGCCTGATCGACCGCAGCAACTGGATGAGCGACATCACCCAGCTCAATGCCGGCTTGACCAAACTGCGCGTGGTGCGCCTGCAATACATGCTGACCAATGGCGATGAAACCGCCGCACAGAACGTGCAGACCACCCTTGAAAGTTTTGCCGCGCAACAACAGAAGCTGATCAACAGCTTCAAGAGCCCGGAAAACGTCAAACTGCTCAAGGAGCAGGCAGCGACCATCGCTGAATACCAGACCTCGCTGAACAAAATGCGCAACGCTTACCGCACCGGCAACAGCGCGCGCGACAGCATGAGCGTGAGTGCCGAGACCGCGTACAACCAGATCGAGTCGATCAGCAAACGCGTGCAGCAGATGGACATGAGCGAGCAACGTTTCGAACAGTTCCAGGCGATCACCGCCGCCAAGGAAGCGTTCATCCTCGCGCGCTACGAAGTGCGCGGCTACACCGCCACCACCAACGCCGAAACCGAGCAGAAAGCCGTCGGCCAACTGGATGTCGCGATCGCCAGCCTCAAGCAACTGAACGTGCATTTCGCCGATTCTCAGCAGGACGCCCTGCGTCAGCTGGAAACTGCCCTGATCAACTATCGCAGCGCGTTGATGGCCTATAAAAACGCCAACACCGACGCCGTGCAGGCCCGTAAGGAAATGACCGATCAAGGCACCGCGATCGTCAACACCAGCGAGCAGCTGTACCAGATTCAACTCGACCGCCGCGATGTCGAAAGCGCTCAGGCACGTACCTTCCAGTTGATCAGCACCCTGCTGGCGCTGTTGGTTGGCGTGATTGCTGCGGTGATCATCACCCGTCAGATCACCCGTCCGCTGCAAGAAACCCTCGCCGTGGTCGAGCGCATTGCCAGCGGCGACCTGACCCAGAACGTCACCGTCACCCGCCGCGACGAACTCGGCGTGCTGCAACAAGGCATCGCGCGCATGGGCGTGACCCTGCGTGACTTGATCAGCGGCATCCGCGACGGCGTCACCCAGATCGCCAGCGCCGCCGAAGAACTCTCGGCCGTGACCGAGCAGACCAGCGCCGGTGTGAACAGCCAGAAAGTCGAAACCGATCAGGTTGCCACCGCCATGCACGAGATGACTGCCACCGTGCAGGAAGTCGCGCGCAACGCCGAAGAAGCCTCGCAAGCGGCTGCCGCCGCTGACGGCGAAGCCCGCGAAGGCGACAAAGTCGTCAACGAAGCCATCGCGCAGATCGAGCGTCTGGCCAGCGAAGTGGTGCGTTCGACCGAAGCCATGAGCGTGCTGCAACAGGAAAGCGACAAGATCGGCAGCGTCATGGACGTGATCAAGGCTGTTGCTGAACAGACCAACCTGCTCGCCCTCAACGCTGCAATCGAAGCCGCGCGTGCCGGTGAAGCCGGTCGTGGTTTTGCCGTGGTCGCCGATGAAGTTCGTGGTCTGGCCCAGCGTACGCAGAAATCCACCGAAGAAATCGAAGGCCTGGTCGCCGGTCTGCAGAACGGCACCCAGCAAGTCTCGGCCGTGATGAGCAACAGCCGCGCCCTGACCGACAGCAGCGTCGCCCTGACCCGCAAGGCTGGCGCATCGCTGGAAAACATCACCCGCACGGTGTCGAACATCCAGTCGATGAACCAGCAGATCGCTGCTGCTGCCGAACAGCAGAGCGCCGTGGCTGAAGAGATCAGCCGCAGCATCATCAACGTACGCGACGTGTCGGAACAGACCGCTGCGGCGAGTGATGAGACGGCGGCGTCGAGTGTTGAACTGGCGCGTTTGGGTGGTCAGTTGCAGCAGATGGTCAGCCACTTCCGCGTTTGATCTGGATTCCGCGCTGAAGCTACAACCGCATCGCGAGCAGGCGAAGGCCTACAAGAAATGGTGTTGATCACAGACTATGTGAACTACACCAATCCCCTGTAGGAGTGAGTCTGCTCGCGATTGCGTCCGCCCCATCACCCCGATGTCCCGAAAAAAACTCCGCCTAATGTAGGAGCTGCCGCAGGCTGCGATCTTTTGATCTTCGCTTTTGAACAAATCAGAAGCCAGATCAAAAGATCGCAGCCTTCGGCAGCTCCTTGAAGGTATTCTTCAGCGCGTGCGCATTTCGAGCATCAGCAATCTGGAAAATCCATAACCCTGGCTTTTTCCTGCCGTGAAGGCAAAGCAAGGTCGATCCCTCCGACCGAGGAAAAGCGCTGGCGAATCCGGCTACCCAAGCCTCCAGCGCTATCCCTTCTAATCAATGCTCGCCCCAGAATCATGCGAGCTTCCTCCTCGATGGAATTTCCGTTCTGGGCCGCGTTAATCCGTAACTGATCCATGAGCGGACCATCAATATTTCGAATTGTGATGCTGGCCATGATGACTCCTGCTATCAACTAAAAATCATTGATCGAGACTAACATCCATCCGCCCAAGAACAGCCAGCGCAATCACTTACCGCGTCCCACGCTGCCGTAACGCCGACGGCATAAAGTACGCATCCTCCGGCACTGGCTGCGCGAAATCCACCGTCTCCGCTTCTTCGTTATCAAGGTTCTGCACGTAATAACGACGCGCCTGCAAATCGTGGAAAACATCCAGCGCACTCCACGTGGTCGGCAGGTCATAGAAGTTTTTCAGGTAGGCCATCGATACGCGCCACAACTCCCCTCGCCCATCGTACTGATCAACCAGCGCGGCGCCCCAGCTGTCTTCATCGAGAAACAGCACACGCTTGGAGTAGATGTGCCGCGAGCCCGGTTTCAGGTTGCCTTCCACCACCCACACGCGGTGCAGTTCATAGCGGGTGTATTGCGGGTTGAGGTGGCCGGGGGTGAGCAGTTGCGCGTATTTCACCTCGGGGCTGGCGACTTTGTAGTTGTTGTAGGGGATGTAGATTTCCTGTTTGCCCTTGAGCTTCCACTCGTAGCGATCCGGCGAGCCGTTGAACAGGTCGGTGTCGTCGGCGGTGCGCAGGCCATCGGAGGATGCGATCGGCGTGTCGTAGGCGAGGTTCGGTGCGCGGCGCACGCGACGTTGGCCGGCGTCGTAGATCCAGGCTTGGCGTGCGTCTTTGAGTTGGTCGAGGGTTTCGTGCACGAGGGCGGCGCCACCGGCCAGTCGCGCCGGGCTTTTCACGAAGGCGAGGTAGTAGAACAGGATGTTTTTCAGGTCGGCGAACTGGCCGTTCGGGCGGTAGTAGTTGAACAGCGCTTCCTGCTGCGAGGTCACCAACGCGAAGCTGCCGTTGCGCTGGACCGGCGCTTCGGACGCGCGGCGCACGACGTAGATACCGCGATAGCGAGTGATGTGGTTCCACAGCACTTCAACGCCATCCTTGGGCACCGGGAATGGCACGCCGCCGTAAGCATCGGAGAAACCGCTGCCGCCTTCGAGCAGCTTGGCCGAGGTGGCGTTTTTCAGGGTGTTGTCGTACAGCCATTGCGGCGCTGAACCGGAGCGGCGGGACGGGTAGATCGGCATCTGGAAGGTGTCGGGGTAGCTGTTGAACAGGGCGATCTGACCGGGGCTGAGGTGGGCTTTGTACTGGTCGAGATTGGCTTTGGTGATGGTGAACAGCGGTTTATCGGCGGCGTATGGATCGGGGTGATGCTGACCGGGTTTGTAACCGGCCGGGGCTTGAGTGATGCCGCCGGTCCACGCGGGGATGGTGCCGGCGGCGTTGCCGGCACGCTCGGCGCCCATGGGGGTCAGGGTGGTTTTCAGTTGTTCGGCTTGTTGTGGGGTGATGGCGGCTAGAGCGGTGCTGGCAGCCAGGCTCAGAAACAGCGCTAGCGATGTTTTTGTCAGTCTTGAAGTGTGAATCATGACTTTCTCCAGAATGCGAAACCTGTGGGAGCGAGCTTGCTCGCGAAAGCGGTGGCTCAGTCGACATTGATGTTGAATGTGCCGGCCTCTTCGCGAGCAAGCTCGCTCCCACAGGGGCTGTGTGTAGCCTTTAAAGGAAATACTTGAGGTTGAACCCGACGTTGTCGCGGTCGCGAATACCGTTGTTCTGCCCGCCGCCATAGAACTCGGTGTATTGCAGTTCGGCTTCGAGCTTGTTCTGGTAGTTGGCCTTGATCCCCAGCGTGTAAGCCTTGCGCCCTTCGATGGTGTTGCCGGCCTGATAGCTGTTGCCCTCGAAATCGTCCTTGTAAACGATGTAGGGCGAGACGTTGACCCCGGCGTACACGTCGTTCCAGGTGCCGTTGAGCATCGCCGTGTAGCTGTAGGAATTGCGGTTGACCTGATCGTCGCGATCACCGCCGGAGACATAGGAATAGTTGCCCGTGCCGGCGTAGTAACGACGACTGCCGTCGTAAGCGGTGTATTGCAGGCTGCTGCCGCGCAGGTGTTCGGAGGCCAGTTCGAAGATGCCGAACAGCGAGTCGAACGAAGCCGTCGGGCCGAAGTTGTAGATGGTGCCCAGCGAGGTGTTGAACGCTTCCACACGCTCGGCGTTATTGATCTGGCTGTCGAGGGTGACCATCTGCCCGCCGACGTTGATCGACTTGCCCGTCACTGCCGCCGCAGCACCGTTGGCCAGGTCGCCAATCAAATCGTTGGTAGCCGCAACGCCGATCGGCAGATTCGGCCGATAAGCAATCTCACCAAATACCGAGGCCTCGCCCAACGTGGTGTTGAAGCTGAAGCCGTACATGCGGATGTCTTCGGCATAACGCCGATGCGCCTGGATATTGCCCATCACGTCGGCCGTCGCCAACCCATTGGCCAGCGCCCCGGCCTGACTGCCGGCGACACCGGACAACAGGTTGGTCAGCGCATCCATGTCGATGCCTTTGTAGCCGCCCAGATCCGCCGCGATGGTCGGCTCCTTGGCGTGGTAGTTGACCATGTACAAACCGAACTCGGTGCTGTTGAGTTGTTCAGCGATATAGCGAAAGGCAAAACCAAACTGGCCATCGTTGCGTGCGTTGTAGTCCTTGCCGACGCTTGCCACTTTCAGTGTGTTGCCGTAGGCCGGAGTGACGCCGTTGGCATACAGACCAGTGGTTTGCAGGACGGAGTTGAGCAACGGGTTGTTGCCCAGCGCGCTGTACAAACCGATGACGTTGCCGAACCCCGGAACCGGCGTGTCGAGCGCCGTGCCGCTGAAGTTGTTGTAACCGGTGTTGCCACCGTCGGCGAACAAGTCGGTTTGCGAGTAGAAGGTGCCGACCGGATCGATGCGGGTTTCCTTCCAGTTGGTCTGGTAGAAACTCTCCATGGTCAGCGAATCGGTCAGGCCGATGTTGAAACTCAGTGCCTCGACCGGCACCAGCACTTCCTTGACTTCGGCGCCGGGCAAGCGGTACTTGGCGGCGTCCACCGGGTTGGTGGTGTTGATCCCGCCGCGATAGAAAATCCCCTCACCCCAGTTGAACACCTGCCGACCGACGCGCGCGGTCACCGGCATCTGCGCGACGTCCCAGCTGCCGTGCACATAGGCGTCGAGCATCTCGATGCGGCTGCCGGCGATGTCGCGAGTCTGGCTGGTGAAATGGTTGTCCTGCGGGTAGCTCTGGCTCGGTTGCGACGGGCTGTTGTTGTCGTAGTAGTCGTTGCGCTTGTCCATCAGTTGCGTGTCGTAGAACGCGCTACCGCGCACGAACACGCCGTAGTTCTGATAGTTGGCTTCAAGCTCGGAGGTGATCTTGTACACCTCGGAAACCAGCCCGGTATCGAAGTTGCGATTGCCGTCGTTGGTGTTGACGTCATCGTTAGTCTTGTCGCGGCCCTGGACCCGCCACAAACGACCGTAAGACAAGGTCGTGTCGAGGGAGCCAGTGACCTGTTTGTCCATGAAGCTGAACTCCACCGCGTGCGCCGCATCGACTGCGCACAACTGCAGCAGCCCTGCCAGGCCGACACCGGGGAGCGCGGCGCCCGTCAGGCGCAATCGAGTGTTGATCATCTGTTCCTCCTTCCCTGTTTTTTATTGTTGTGGTGTGCGTTGCGGCGCACTACGGCGCCAAACCCGTGCTGACGTAAATTCGGCTGTGAGCGCCGAAATGTCCCAGAAGTTTGAACAACTGCTGGTTGAGTGCCGGGTGGTCGAAGTCTTCTCGTTGCAGCTGATTGCCGCTGCTGAAATCACTGCTGACCGGCGCCGTTGCAAGCCACTGGTCGATGGCTTCGTCGAAGGCGGCGGAGTCGTTGACGGCTTCGGCGCTGACAACTTCGCGCAGGTAGTCGACCGAGTACGGCGGGTAGCTTTTGTCCTGGGCCACATCGGCGTAAGCCGCGAGCATCGGATGCGGCTGACCGGCACGCAGCACGCGGCGTAGCCAGGTCGACTGATATTTCTCCACTTCCATGTGCCGTGTGGCGACGCGCTCGATGGAGGCTTGTTTGTCGGCGGCGAAACCGGCCAGCGCCTTGCCTTCCAGCAGCAGAAGACTGGCGAGGTCGACGCCCGGCAGCGGCTTGGCGTGATACGGCTGGGTCAGGTCCTGAATGTGGTGCAGGCCCCAGCCGAGAAAGCGATACCCCCAATACGGATGACCGCTGGCAAATGCCAGTCGCGCCAGGCCCATGTACTGATACGCGCGCCAGTCCGGCCAACTGCGTTCAAGGAAACCGGCAGCGGCATACACCACCGCGCTTTCATGGAAGAAGCCCATGTGGAACGGCGCCTGTGAGCTGTACTGGAAACGCGCATCGCCGAACGGTTGCGGGCCGAAGCCGTACAGCGCGCCGACCTCGCCAGGGTTGTCGCTGAACAGATTGATGTCGTGGCCGTAATCCGGCTCGTCGGCGGCGCTGGCGAGCACGGCCAGAGCTGCGACTTTTTCATGATCGGTGACCACGATGAAACGCTGGCGATTCCACGGTGACAGGGTTTGTTCGACCATGACCTGGTTAGCTTGCAGATGCTCGCGCTCGGGCAGGTCTTTGCCGGGCAATGGCTGGATAACCATTGCCAAGTGAATCTCGGGGTTGATGCGCAGAGCCGATAGGAAATCGTGGCGCAGATTGTCACTCGGCACTGCGGGCAATTTCAGGTTGTCAGGTCGTGGCGGGTACTGAGTGAAGTGCGCGCGGGCGAAGCTTTCCTGTTGTTCCAACAATGCCAGCACGGCCGGATATTGCTCGGTGAGAAACTGCTCCAGTGGCTCGACTGCAACCGCTGGCGCGTCGCGCAACGCTGGCAGGTCCTGCAACGCCAGATAGCTGCCGACCGTATGGTTCGACCAGCCCCAGGCGCTCGGGGCCGTTGCACAAAGCAGCAACAGGAGGAAAGTCAGCTTCATTGCTTTTCGTTCTTATTGGCGGTGCCGTGGGGGATGAGCCTAACAACCGACCCCGCTGGTGACACTGTCCGATCTCACCAGAAAAACTCTCCGATGGCGCCAATTACCCGATATCAAAAAACACCACCGGCCCCCTGTGGGAGCGAGCCTGCTCGCGAATGCGGTTGGTCAGTGACGTCATTAGTGACTGACACTCCGCTTTCGCGAGCAGGCTCGCTCCCACAGGGATTTACAGTGTTCTTTCAGGCGGGGTAACCGGTGATTTTGCGGATGCTCTGATACAGCGGTTTGAGTTGGCGGTACATGCGCAGGTAGACCTCTTTGTACAGTTGCTCGTAGATTTTTTGCGCATCGGGTTGTGGGGTGAAGACAGCCCCTACTCTGGTCATCGCCGCGATCGCCGTAGGGAAATCCGCATGCAATCCCAACCCCACCGCACAACAAATCGCCGCACCCAGACCCGACGCCTCATACACATGCGGACGCTCCGCCGGCAGGCCGAAAATGTTCGCCGTCAGTTGCATCGCCGCATCACTCTGCGAGCCGCCACCGGCCACGCGCAACCGCTTGACCGAGACCTTCGAACGCCGCTCGATATTCTCCATGCCCTGGCGCAACGCATACGCCAGCCCTTCCAGAATCGCCCGATAAATATGCGCACGGGTGTGCACATCACCGAAGCCGATCATCGCGCCTTTCGCCTCGACACCCGGCTCACGAATCCCCGGCGACCAATACGGTTGCAGCATCAGGCCCATCGAGCCCGGCGGCACCGCATCAACCAGCGCATCGAACAACTGCTCAGGCTCGATACCCTGCTCTTTCGCCTGCTGCATCTCGCGCAAACCGAACTCGTTCTTGAACCAGCTGACCATCCAGTAACCGCGATAAATCATCACCTCGCAGTTGTACTGATCCGGCACCGCCGATGGATATGGCGGGATCAACGGGACGATTTCCAGATAGCGCGAGCGGGTGCTGGTGATCGTCGCCGTGGTGCCGTAGGACAAGCACACCGTACTCGCATCGACCACGCCGGCACCGACCACTTCGCAAGCCTTGTCGGCGCCGGCAGCGATCAGCGGCAAGCCTTCGGGAATACCGGTGTGGCGAGCGGCTTCAGCGGTGATGTAGCCAAGGGTTTCTCCGGGTTTGTGCAGGGTCGGCAATTGCTCGGGGCGCACCGCCAGCGCCTGCCATTTCCAGTCACTCGGTGCGGCCCATTTCAGGCGTTTGAAGTCGAACGGCAGGTAGCCGACGCAGCAACCCACAGAGTCGACAAAACGCCCGCACAGGCGATGGGTGAGAAAACCGGACAGCAGCAAAAACTTGTCTGTTGCCGCCCAGACTTCCGGCTGATGCTGAGCGATCCAGTTCGCCTCAGCCTGAGCACGAAAATAATCCACAGTCGCCTGGGCGCCGACCAGTTTGAACAGCCAGCCCCACGGCCCTTTAATCCCGCCTTCGACTTCGCTCTGACGCTGATCGAGCCACAGAATCGCCGGGCGCAGCGGTTTGCCCTGGGCATCGACATTGATCACTGTGCCGCGCTGAGTGGTCAGCGACACGCCGGCAATCTGCGAGCGATCGATGCCGGTTTGCGTCCAGACCTGCTGACACGCTTCGCCAAGTTTCGCCCAGTAATACTCCGGATCCTGCTCAGCCCAGCCCGGTTGCGTCGAGTAGTACGCCTGCAACTCGACCTTGCCTTTGCCAAGCAGATTGCCCTGCAAATCGAAGAGCAGCGCGCGCACGCTCTGGGTGCCGTTGTCGATGGCCAGCAGGTAACGCTTGTTCGGGTGGTTATCCATGGAGCTCTCTTCTGGGGGCATCAAAGCGTGGCATCCGGCAAACCGTGATGGCGTTGCCACAACGCCCGATAACGCTGTTCTTCCTGCTGCCAGTGTTCGTCGCTCCAGCCCAGTCGTGGCTGGCAGAGTTGGCGGATGGCGGCGAAATACGCTTCGCCACCGCGCGGCAACAGCAGGCCCAGACGCGTACGGCGCAGGAGCAGATCGTCGAGGTGCAAGACCATTTCCGCTTCGCAGGCGAAGGCCAGTTCTGCCCACAATGTGTCCGTAGCACCGACCGTTTCGTGGCTGACTTCTTTGATCAGTTGCGCCAGCCTCGGCAGGTCGCGGCCATGCCGTCCGGCCAGGCGTCGCCACTGATGGTTGCTCAATTCAGGGATCGCCAGCGCAGGCACAGCGGCAAACACTGGCGCGGCGTCGTCAATGAAAGGACGCTCGAGCATCGCCGCGCAGGCCTTAAGCACTTCGATGGCTTGCGGGCGAAACGTGGTCAGTTTGCCGCCAGCCAGGGTCACGCAACCGGGCTCCTGCCACAGCACATGCTCGCGGGTTTCGTTCGACGGTTTGTCTTGATGATTGCCCGCCGCACTGCCGACTACCGGACGTACGCCCGACCATGTCGACAGCACGTCCGAAGCGTTCACTTGCGCTCCGGGAAACTGTTGCGTGCAAGCCGCCAGCAGATAGTCGAGTTCTTCGCCGCTGATGCTCGCGCTCTGATCAAGATCCTCGCGATGATCGAGGTCCGTGGTGCCGACCACCGTCGCGCCTTCCCACGGGAAAACGAACACCGGACGCCGGTCGCGCTCATGCATGAAAGTGAACGCCTGTGCGACCGGCAAACGCCAACCTGGCAGTAACAGATGACTACCGCGCAACGGCCGCAATTGCCGTGGCGCCTCTGCCGGGCGCAGGCGTTCAGCCCAGGCGCCAGTAGCCACCGCGAGCACGTCGCAGCGCAATCGCAGTGACGAACCGGATTCGCAATCCTCGACCTGAACGCCACACACTCGGCCGTTTTCCCGCAGCAGATGTTCGACGCGCACGCCATTGACCACGACCGCACCCTCGGCCCGCGCCTCGCTCAACACACGCATCACCAGCCGCGCATCATCGGTCAGCGCATCGACAAAACAGGTGCCACCGAGCAAGTCGTTTTCCCTCACGCCCGGCGCCAGATAACGCAGTTGTTGTGCATCATGAAAGCGATGGCTGCGCCGTCCCGCCAAGGCGTCGTACACGCTCAGCAAACCGCCCAGTACACGAGGCCCGGGAAAGCCGCCGCGATAGTGCGGCATCAGGAAACTCATCGGCTCGACCAGCCCCGGCGCTTCGTCGAGCAAGCGCTGACGTTCGCGTACCGAATCACGGGTCAGGCGCCATTGCCCTTTGGCGATATAACGCAAACCGCCATGAACCATTTTCGAAGATCGACTGGACGTGCCCCAGGCAAAATCGCGCTGTTCCAGCAACAGACAGCGCCAACCTCGACGCGCCGCTTCACGCAGGATGCCGGCGCCGCTGATACCGCCGCCGATGACGATCAGATCCCAGCTTTCCTCGGCCAGCGTCGGCAGAATCTGCTGGCGCCACGCGGCGTTCCAGTCCTGACTCATGGCCGTCACTCCGGCAGCAGCGTGCCGGGGTTGAGGCGCCCGGCCGGATCGAAGTGTTTGCTCAGCGCCTGCAAGGTGTCCATCGCCAATGCGCCCTTCTCGCGCAGCAGGTACGGCGCGTGATCCTTGCCGACACCGTGCTGGTGGCTGATGGTGCCGTGGTTGTCGACGATGGTCTGGCTGGCCGCGTGTTTCAGCGCCTTCCAGCGTGCCAGCGTCGCGGGGTAATCCGCTGCTGGGCGAAACACGTAGGTGGTGTAGATGCTCGAACCTTCGCCGTAGACGTGGGACAGGTGGGTGAACACGTGCACGCGCTCGCCTTCGGCGGCCAAGGCCTCGCGCAGGCTGTTTTCAACGAGGTTGAGCAGGTGGTCGACATTGCTCCAGTCGGTGGCGGTTTCGAGCGTGTCGACCACGTAACCGGCGTTCCACAGGTTCTCGCGCAGATAGGGGAAACGGAAGCGGTTCTGCGCCCATTTCTTGCCGAGCAAGGTGCCGGTGAACACGCCGCCGAAGGCCTTGAGGTGTTGTCGCGCCTGTTTCAGCGACAGCGCGTTTTGTCGACGATTGCCGGTCACGCCGAAGGTCAGCAAGCACTTGCCCGCACCGGCGCCGCGCAGTTTCAGATACTTTTCCAGCCAGGCGATTTGTTGCGGATGACCGGCCAGCGCCAGTTGCGTTTCGGTTTCCACGGCGTTGGACAGGCGCAGCATCGACAGCGGCACGCGCGCTTGAGCCAATTGGCGGATCGCCCTTAGCGCTTGCGGCCAGTCGGGTAGAAATACACCGTAGAAACGCTCATCGGCGGGCAGCGCGCTGACCCGCACTTTAACCTCGGAAATGATCCCGAAACGGCCTTCGCAACCGAGTACCACTTCGCGTAGATCAGGCCCGGCGGCAGAGGCCGGGAAGGTTGGAATCTCCAGCGGCCCGGCGAAGGTTTCCAGGGTTCCGCCAGCGAATAACTGCTCGATCCGGCCATAGCGCAGCGACTGCTGACCGCTGGAACGGCTGGCGACCCAACCGCCCAGCGTCGACAGCTCCCACGACTGCGGAAAATGCCCAAGCGTGTAGCCTTTCGCACGCAACTGACTTTCGACCTGCGGCCCACTCGCGCCGGGGCCGAACGTCGCCAGCAGGCTCTGTTCATCGAGGTCGATCAGGCGGTTCATCCGCGCCAGCGACACCGTCACCACCGGCCGCAACGACTCAGACGGATTGATGTGCCCGGCCACCGACGTGCCGCCGCCATAAGGAATCAGGCACACGTCTTGTTCATGGGCGAGCGCCAGCAATTGGCGGATGTGCTCAGCAGTCTCGGGAAACGCCACCGCATCGGGATAATGGCCCAGCGCACCTTCGCGCAACGCCAGCCAGTCCGGCAGGCTCTGGCCTCGGGCATGCAGCAAACGATCATGGGCGTCGACGCTGTACAAACTGTGCGCCGGCAATCTTGAGGCCGGCACACGAGCCAATGCCGCTTCAAGCGTGGCATCGGGCAGCGCGCGCCCCTCGCCCAAGCGCTCATGAAGAAACTCCGCGCCCTGGGCCGGCAGTTCGACCACCGTGGTTGCATCTCCCCAGCCGTTCCAGCGTCGCATGCGTGTGTCCTTCTTGCCGTCAGATCAGTGATATTTCAGGCCTCCATACTAGCCAGCGGCCGCCAAGTGTCACGGTCGCATCCGGCCAGTTCGTGTAGCCAATTGAGTCAAACGTCGCGCAAGCGTCAGCCATTTACTTTAGTCGGGGTTTCAAATTACCTTTCAGGCTATTCGTCCGCCTCCGCTGCCGTTGATCAAAGGAATGGGATCATGCAATCGCTCGGCTACACCTCGGTTCCGCCCCTGCTCAAGTACCTGCGCCATGCCGAACAACTAGGCATGGATATCGAGCCGGCGTTGGCGGCGGCGGGTTTGCAAGCGCAGCAGTTGAGCGACAACACCCTGCGCTTGCCCGGTGAAGCGCATGAACGCTTGCTGGATTATTTCTGCGAGCACTCGGGCGATCCGTTGTTCGGGCTCAACGCGGCGAATTTCGTCCTGCCCAATTCGTGGAGCGTGCTCGGTTACATCACCATGAACTGCGCGACGTTGGGCGATGCGATGAGCCGGATCATGCCGTTCGAGAAACTGGTCGGCGACATGGGCGTCAGCCGTGCCGAGGTGCAGGACGGCCACGTTCACTTGATCTGGGCCTGCCGCTATCAGCGTCCACGGATTCGTCGGCATCTGGTGGAGAACGTGCTCGGTTCCTGGCTGCACTATGCGCGCTGGATCGCCGACACGCAGATGTCGCCGGCCGGTGTCTGGCTGGAACATTCGTGCCCGGCCGAAGCGACGCCTGCGCAATACGAGGCGTTTTTCGATTGCCCGGTGTTGTTCGATCAGCCGTATTCGGCGCTGGTCGTGCCGCTGGCGTATTTGCAGTTGCCGTTGCGACAGGCCGATGCGCAGTTGCTGCGAACGCTGGAAGAACATGCGCTGGGCTTGATGGCGACGCTGGAGGATGCGTCGCTTGAGCAGCAGGTGAAAAACATCCTGCGGCAGTTGCTCAAGGAGGGGTTGCCGCGCAAGGAGCAGGTCGCCGAACAGCTCGCTGTTTCCGTGCGGACGTTGCAGCGGCAGTTGCATCAGGCGGGGACGTCGTATCAGCAGATTCTCGATGATCTGCGCCAGGAGCTGGCTGAGCATTATTTGCTCAATAGCACGCTGCCGATTCAGGACATTGCGCAGTATCTGGGGTTTACCGAACCCCGCTCGTTTCACCGCACGTTCAAGAGTCGGCGCGGGATGCCGCCGGGGGAGTTTCGGCAGATGCATCGGGGGTGAATGTTCGGGCCTCTTCGCGAGCAAGCTCGCTCCCACAGTAGATCTCGGCGGCTCACAAATTCGATGTTCACTGCAGATCCATTGTGGGAGCGAGCTTGCTCGCGAATGCGCCAACTGCAGCACCCAATTCCTACAGGCAAATCCTCGATACTTGAGCGCAATAAACATCCCGCATCACAGGTGTTTAAAGACACTCAGCGTTACGCGAAACAGCCCACAAATCCTTGCGCCGTAACCTACGCCTGCGCCAGAATCCGCCGGCTTGTGCGCCCGGAGCATGCTGCGTAATTTGATTGCGTCACTGATTCCCAGTGATCGGGTTTAGTAGCCCGGTGGTAATTCTGCTGGTCGTACATTCATCACAGGTACTCGCGTACCTGAGCTTGATGGTGGCTGTACGCAGGGCGCTTCGGCGCGCCGGCTTTTAGCTGAGTTCCCCGGTCTACTAACCTGCGTACAGCTGCCACCCTTTCGTTTAGTAGCCAAAGGGTTGCCGCTCAATAAAGGGAACACAGCTATGTTCAAGATAACGCCAAACCCGCCGGTCACCGACCCGGCCTCCCCCTACGAATCCGCCGATTCAAAGAAATTCCACGAAGCCGCCGAGCGCGCGCTCGACCACTACCTAGGTCCGACGAACGCCGACCTCATGGCCACGCCCTACTCCCCCAACACGCTGTACATGGCCAACCCCGAGGCAGGCACCGAATCCCTGCTGGCCGACGCCAGCGAAACGCTTGGCTCGGCGACCGTCATGCTCAACAACCATGCCGCGCAGGTTGAAGGCACACACCGCAAGACGCTGCAGGGTATTGCGCAAGTGGTGATGGTGGCGGAAATGGCCGTCAATCGCGTGTTGGACAGGTTAGTGCCGACCGAGTAACGAAAAAGCCCGCTGCCCCAACTGTGATGGTTAGGTGGCGGGCTTCTTTTTGCGGTGTGCCATTTTCCCCTCACCCCAGCCCTCTCCCAAAGGGAGAGGGGGCCGACCGAGGTGTCTGGCGCTAGACATCGACCTGAATGACCGAGTCGATTATGGATTCGACCGAGCAGGTTCAGGTCGGTGCATCTCTCAAGCATCCCCGAATCGGTCCCCTCTCCCTCCGGGAGAGGGTTAGGGTGAGGGGCTTTTCAGCTCAGAGACAAATCGCGTTGGTAAACACCAGCCGATTACCAAACGGATCAACGATCGTCATGTCCTGACTCCCCCACGGCATCGCCTGAATACCCGGGTGGGAGAACTTGTAGTCCTTGGCCACCAACTGCTGCTGAAACGCCTCCAGCTCATCCGTCTCGATACGCAGCGCCGAACCCGGCGTCGCATCGCCATGATGTTCAGACAAATGCAACACACACTCGCCCCGCGACACCTGCAGATACAGCGGAAAATTCGCCTCGAAGCGATGCTGCCAGTCGATCTTGAAACCCAGAAAATCGACGTAGAACTCGACAGCTTTGGCTTCATCGAAGATCCGCAGGATCGGGGTGGTTTTGCCGAAGCTCATGGGGTGCTCCCTGACTGATTGGCCCCACAGTGTAGACGGGGTGGATGTCAGCAATTCGGCCTGTTGATGACTTTCTTTAATCTCAGAGTGCCACCATGAGACGTGGCGCCATCAGAATCAATGAAACCCTTGGCGCAAATCACCTTCGCGTGCCAGAAAACGCCCTTCTCTCCTGCCATTCGCCTGTCCATCGCGGTAACTCAACACGCCATTGATCCAAACCCCATCAATCCCCTGCGCAGCCCGCTGCGGATCACTGAAGTCCGCGACATCACGCACGGTCGCCGGATCGAACAGCACCAGATCCGCCCAATAGCCTTCACGAATCTCACCGCGTTCCTTCAAACCAAATCGCGCCGCCGACAATCCGGTCATCTTGTGCACGGCGGTGTGCAGCGGGAAAAGCCCGACGTCACGACTGAAATGTCCGAGCACCCGTGGGAAAGCGCCCCACAGGCGCGGATGCGGGAACGGATCTTCGGGCAGTCCGTCAGAACCCACCATCGATAACGGATGCGCGAGGATTCTTCGTACATCCGCCTCGTCCATGCCGTAATACACCGCGCCGGCCGGTTGCAGGCGTTTGGCGGCATCGAGCAGCGGCAGATTCCATTTGGCGGCGATGTCGATCAGGTCGCGGCCGCTGACCTCGGGGTGCGGCGTCGACCAAGTGATGGTGATGCGATGCGCATCGGTGACTTGCTTCAAATCCAGTGTCGATGAACTCGCCGCATACGGGTAGCAATCGCAGCCGACCGGGTGAGTTTTGGCGGCCTCTTCCAACGACGCGAGCAGTTGCGGACTGCGCCCCCAGTTACCGACGCCGGCGCATTTGAGGTGGGAAATGATCACTGGCGATTTGGCGTGACGGCCAATCTGAAACGCCTCGTCCATCGCTTCCAAAACCGGGGCGAATTCGCTGCGCAGGTGCGTGGTGTACACCGCGCCGAACGCCGTCAGTTCTTCAGTCAGTTGCTTCACTTCATCGGTGGAGGCGTTGTAGGCGCTCGCATACGCCAGGCCTGTGGATAAACCCAACGCACCGTGCTCAAGGCTTTCTCGCAGTTGCTCACGCATCGCGGCGATTTCTTCCGGCGTCGCGGTGCGGAACAAGTCATCCAGATGATTGCTGCGCAGGGCCGTGTGGCCGACCAACGCGGCAACGTTCAACGTGGTATTGGCCGCTTCGACCGCCGCGCGGTAATCGCTGAACCGTGGATAAACGAACGCCGCCGCCGTGCCGAGCAGGTTCATCGGGTCTGGCGGATTGCCTTTGAGACTGACCGGCGAGGCGCTGATCCCGCAGTTGCCGACAATTACTGTGGTCACGCCTTGGCTGAGCTTGGGCAGCATCTCCGGCTGACGGATGACTACGGTGTCGTCGTGGGTGTGTACGTCGATAAAACCCGGTGCCAGCACGCGGCCGGCGGCGTCGATTTCTTCGGTCGCCGTGGCCTCGTGCAAGTCACCGATACGCTCGATGCGGCCCTCGCGAATCGCCACGTCGGCGCGGTAACCGGGCATGTTGCTGCCGTCGATGATCAGGGCGTTGCGAATCAGCGTGTCGTACAGCATGTCAGTCTCCCAGCGGCAGGTGATCGTCGCCGCCACGGTATTCGTCGAGGGCGAGTTTGATCCGCCGCAAACGTTCTTGATTGTCTTCAGGATTGGCCAGCGCCAGCTCGGTCGCCAGCACATCGATGGCGAGCAGCATGCCGTAGCGGGCCGCCGTCGGTTTGTAGATGAACGAGGTTTCCGCGCCTTGCAGCGGCAGGACGATGTCGGCCAATTGCGCCAGTGGCGAGTCGGCGCGGGTGATCGCCAGAATGCGTGCGCCGTAGTTGCGCGCCAGTTCGACAGTCTCGAGCAATTCCGGGGTGATGCCAGTCAGCGAACAGACGATGAGTACTTGCTCGGCGTTGAGGCTGGCGGCGGTGACGCGCATCATTACCGCGTCATGGCACACGGCAATCGGGTAGCCGAGGCGCACCAGGCGTACCTGCAATTCGTCGCTGCACAGGGTCGAGCAACCGCCCATGCCGAAGGCGTGAATCATCCGCGCCTGACCGAGCATTTTCACCGCATCGGCAAAGCGCGATTCGTCGAATCCGGCCAGATGCTGGCGCAGCGTGTTTTCGATATCGCCGACGATCTGCCCGTAAAACGCCGACTGCTCAGGCGTGCCCGCCGGGTCGAGAAATCGGCTGCCGACGCCGCTCGCCTGGGCCAGTTGCAGGCGCAGATCACGCAGGTCGCGGCAGCCCACGGTGCGGGCGAAACGCGACAGTGTGGCGGTGCTGACTTCGGCGCGTTGCGCGAGGTCTTCGAGGCTGGCGCTGGCGGCAAAACCGACGTCGTCGAGCATCAGCCGGGCGATGCGACCTTCGCCGGCGCTGAAGGAATCCTGACGGGCGCGGATCTGGTAGAGGATGTCCATGGGCGGCGGGCTCCGGTTACAGCAGGTAAGAAAGGCCGACGGTCAGACCAAAAGCGACCAGCGAGATCAACGTCTCGAGCACGGTCCAGGTCTTGAACGTCTGCGCGACCGTCATGTTGAAGTATTCCTTGATCAACCAGAAGCCGCCGTCGTTGACGTGGGAAAAGATAACCGAGCCCGCGCCGGTCGCCAGCACCAACAGTTCAGGGTGTGGATAACCCAGACCAATGGCCACTGGTGCGACCACGCCGGACGCGGTGGTCATGGCCACGGTCGCGGAACCGGTGGCGACGCGCATCAACGCCGCGAACAACCAGCCCATGATCAGCGGCGACAAGTGGAATTCGTGGGCGAGACCGACAATCTGATCGGTGACGCCCGCGTCGACCAGAATGCGGTTCAAGCCACCGCCAGCACCCACCAGCAGGGTGATACTGGCGGTGGGCGCCAGGCATTCGTTGGTGAATTTCAGAATCGATTCACGGTTGAAACCCTGGGCGATGCCCAGCGTCCAGAAGCTCAGCAAGGTCGCCAGCAGCAGCGCAATCACCGAGTTGCCGATGAACAACAGGAACTGATTGAAACCGCTGCCCGGGGTGGAAATCAGGTTGGCCCAGCCGCCGATCAGCATCAGCACCACCGGCAAGAGAATGGTCGCCATGGTGATGCCGAAACCCGGCAGTTTGTCGCGCGGTTCGCGGTCGAGAAATTGTTTTTCCAGCGGGTTATCCGCCGGCAATTGAATGCGCGGCACGATGAATTTGGCGTACAGCGGACCGGCAATGATTGCGGTCGGAATGCCGATGGCAATCGCATACAGCAAGGTCTGCCCGACCGACGCCTGATAGGCCTGCACCGCGAGCATCGCCGCCGGGTGCGGCGGCACCAGCGCATGCACCACCGACAGGCCGGCGACCATCGGCAGGCCGACCATCAGAATCGACACGCCGACGCGGCGCGCCACGGTAAAGGCAATCGGCACCAGCAACACGAAACCGACCTCGAAGAACAGCGGCAGCCCGACCAGAAAGGCGATGCAGACCATCGCCCAGTGCGCATTCTTCTCGCCGAACTTGTCGATCAGCGTGCGCGCCATCTGCTCGGCGCCACCAGACTCGGCCATCATCTTGCCGAGCATCGTCCCCAGCGCGACCACCAGCGCAATATGCCCCAGCGTCTTGCCCACCCCGGCCTCATACGCCCCCACCACGCCCGACGGCGGCATCCCCGCCACCAGTGCCAGGCCGATGGAAATCAGGGTGATGACAATGAACGGGTTGAGCCGGTAACGGGCGATCAACACGATCAGCGCAATGATGGCGACGGCGGCATAGACCAGCAGCCAATAGCCGAAGGAAGGCGTCATGCGGTACTCCTCGAAAGGGTCACGTTCGAATGGGTTGTGAAACTCATAAATCATTTCGAGATCGAGATTTCAAACCGCATGAAAGTAATTTTCGTGGAGAGGCAAGGCGTGTCGCTGATGGGTATGTCTTGTCGTGATTAATGAAAATAGCGGGGCGGGATTTACATACTTTTACAGCCAACACAGCCCCCTGTAGGAGTGAGCCTGCTCGCGATTGCGTCGTAACAGTCAATATCATCATTGGCTGAATGACCGCTATCGCGAGCAGGCTCACTCCTACAGTTTGATCGCATTCTTCCAGACAGAATGCGCAAAACCTGTGGGACGTAGCGTACGGATCACACCATTTCGTTACGAATCCATTCAACCACCGACGTGCGTTTCGGTGCCCAGCCCAGCAGTTCGCGGGCGTGTTTGCCGCGTACGCGGCTGTTGGAGCCGAGGCCGTAGTTGGCCATTTCGTAGCCCCATTCGGCTTCGGCGTCTTGCAACGGCCAGTCTTGCGGTTGACCCAGGTTCAGGGCTTCGGCCATGGCGGTGGTCATGTCGATGAACGATGCTTCGCCGCTTTCGACGAAGTAGAAAGTACCCGGTACGTTCTTGGTCAGCGCCAGCAGGTACAGGGCGACGACGTCTTCGATGTGCACGTTGGACCAGATGTTCTGGCCAGTGCCAACGTGGCGCACCACACCGCTTTTACGCGCCTGTTTGAGCAGACGCGGCAATTGCACGCTGTCGCGGATAACGCCCAGGCTGTGGCCGTAGATCAGCGTGTTGCAGATCACCGCCGAGTTCACGCCGTCGTTCGCCGCTGCGAGGATCAGGTTATCGATTGCCACGCGCGCTGCTTTGTCGACAGTCGGCTCTGGCAAGTTGTCTTCGTAGTAGATGACATCGCTGGACTTGCCGCCCGATGCATCGCCGACGATGCTCGAACCGCTGGTGTGCAGGAACACTTTGCTGGAACCGCGCAAAGCATCGAGCAACGCTTCGACGGCGCCGCGATGGTCGCTGCTGGCGGCGTTGATTACTGCGTCGGCAGCACGGGCCTGTTCGGCGAGCAATGCTTTGTCGTCGAGGGTGCCGATGACCGGGGTCATGCCCAGCGCCTTGAGCTCAGCCGCTTGTTCAGGGTTGCGCACCAGACCGGTGACTTGATGCCCGGCCTTGACCAGACCGCTAGCGATGGAGCCGCCGATAAAACCGGCAGCGCCGGTGACGAATACGTTCATGGAGAAACTCCCTGCGTGAATAAGTGATGGGTCGAGTATCGGCCTGTGGGTCCGAGGGAAAAACCCGCCCTCGACCAATTCACTCTTGCGCAGAGGTCACGAATCAGCCCTTGAAATCGGCGCTGGCGTAAGCGGCGAGTTTGCTCTGGATAAAGTCGAGGAAACACTGAATGCGCAACGCCAGTTGCGAGTTCCGGTAGTACACGGCGTTGATCGGCTGGCGATAACCGCTGTTGAATTCAGCGAGCAAGACTTTCAGGCGCCCGGCCCGAATGTCATCGATGGTCATGAAGTGCGACAGGCAGGCGATGCCCTGCCCTTCCAGCGCCAGATGGCGCACGGTCTCGCCGCTGGAGGCGCCGATCGCCGGGTTGATCGGCCAGCGGTCACCGTGCACGTAGCGCAGCGGCCATTGGTTGAGGCCTTCGTTCTGAGTGAAGCCGAGCAAGGTGTGTTCGCTCAAGTCCGCGACTTGCTGCGGCGCGCCATGTTTTTTCAGGTAAGCCGGACTGGCGACGATCAGCAGCGGACTGCAACCGAGCGAGCGCGCATGCAGCGTCGAGTCAGCGAGGGTGCCGATACGGATGGCGATGTCGGTGCTTTGTTCCAGCAGGTCAATGATCAGGTCATTGCTGTTGAGTTCGAGCTGGATGTCCGGATAGAGGCGGCGGAATTCGTCGATGTACGGGACCACTGCGTGGAGCATGAACGGTGACGCGGCGTTGATCCGCAGGCGCCCGGACGGCGTTTGCTGGCGCGAGGACAGGCGTTCTTCAAGTTGATCCATCTGATCGAGAATCAGCTTGGCCTGCTCGAAGAAATACTTGCCCTCTTCGGTCAGATCCATGCGCCGCGTGGTGCGGTTGATCAGTGTGGTGTCGAGTTTGGCTTCCAGCTTCGACAGCGTGCGGCTGACCGCCGACGGCGTTTGCCCGACCTGTTCGGCGGCAGCGGAAATCGAACCGCATTCGATCACGCAGACGAAAATCTGCAACTCATCGGATCTGGCTTTCACGGGTGTCCTCAAATCGATTGGCCTGCTCCGCAGGCTCAGGCCTTCGATAGTAGCCGAGCATCAGCCCTTGAGGCCAAACACCTCGGTCAGATGCTGCTCGTAACGCGCCACATCAGCCTCGATGTTCGGCCGCTTCATCACATCCACACAAAGGAACGTCGGCAACCCGGTCATACCGAGAAACTCGTTGGCCTTGTGGAATGGGAAGTACACCGCGTCGATGCCTTTGGCTTCAAAGAAATCAGTCGGGTCATCGAAGGCCTGCTGCGGTGCGTTCCAGGTCAGCGACAGCATGTATTGCTTGCCCTGAATCAGACCGCCGCTGCCGTACTTCTGCGACGCATCGGAACGGGTGCGGCCATCGCTGGCGTAGAGGCTGCCATGGCCCTCGGTGAAGACTTCGTCGAGGTACTTTTTCACCGTCCATGGCGCGCCCATCCACCAGCCCGGCATCTGATAAATGATCACGTCGGCCCAGAGAAATTTCGCCACTTCTTCGGCAACGTCGTAGCCCTCGTCGATGAAGGTGGTTTTCACATCGACACCGCCGCGATCCAGCACGCTCAACGCGGCTTCATGCAGGGTGGCGTTGTAGCGACCGTCAGAGTGGGCGAATTTTTTACCGCCATTGAGCAACAGCACTTTTTTCATGAGAAAGCCTCGGCGCAGCCATTGGGCTGGATGGAGAAGGGAAACTGGAATGGCGGCAGATTAACGATCCGCCTCGCGCGGAATAAGGCCCGATCGCGCAAAATACATTTGATCAAAAAGCACGAATCCATCGCCGATTGTTGCAATAACATCCGCGGCATTCTGAATGTGAGGAGTCGTTGTGATGAGTGAACGCTTGGGTTTTATCCTGCACGCCAAGACCCGCCCGGAACAATCCGAGGCTTTCGAAGCGCTGTTTCGCGCCTACGTCGAACCGAGCCGCGCCGAGCCAGGTTGCATCGAGTACCACATGCTGCGCGACAAGGAAGACCCGACGCTGTTTATCTTCTACGAGATCTGGGCGTCGCAGGCGCATCTGGATGTGCACTCGAACCTGCCGCATATGAAGGCTTTCTTTGAGCGGCGCATGGATTATCTGGAACGTGATTTTGATATCCGCCAGATTGAAATGCTCAGCGAAGCTTCGGCTAACCGCTGATCAACAAGTGCGCGCCGAGCGCGCCCATACCGACAAAGAACACCCGTTTGAACAACACGGCGCTGATCCGTTCGCGCAGCCATTGGCCCAGCAACATACCTAGAATGGCCGGGATCAGCGCCAGCAGCGAAGCACTCAGTTCGCCGCCACCGAGGGCGCCACGCCAGAGCAATCCTGCGGCCAATGCCAGCGTCGAAACGGTGAATGACAGGCCCAGTGCCTGCACCAGTTGATCGCGATTCAAGCCCAGCGCCTGCAGGTACGGCACCGCCGGAATCACGAAAACGCCGGTGGCCGAGGTGATTACGCCAGTGATCAAACCGCACGCCGGACCCAGCCAGCCTTCATGGCGCGGATTGACGCTCAGCGTTGGCAGAAACAAACCACTCAACGCATAGAGCAACAACGCCGCGCCCAACCCGCGCACCACCCAATGCCCGCCCCCCATGCCGATCGACAACGTGCCTATTCCGGTGCCGAGGAAAATCATCAGCAGCATCGGCCAGAGGCGTTTGCTCAGTCCTTTCAAGTGCCCGCCGAATGCCAGTTGCCAGACATTGGTCAGTGTTGCCGGGATGATCAGCAACGCGGCTGCCTGCGACGGTGCCATAGCCAGACCGAGCAAGCCCATGGCGACGGTGGGCAGGCCGAGGCCGATCACGCCTTTGATCAGGCCGGCGAGGATGAACGTCAGGATGACCAGTAAGGACAGGGCCAGACCGAGGTTTTGATAGAATTCCGCGAGTGTGTTCATGGCGCTACTGTGCGCCAGTCGGGGTTGGCTGAAAATCTGCCATATACTGAGGGTGCCTCTCTTTTAGCAAGAGGCTGATTATTCCATTGAGGCTTCTGGCCCATTCGCGAGCAGGCTCGCTCCCACATTGGATGGGTGTCGTACGCAACTCCCTGTGGGAGCGAGCTTGCTCGCGAAGGGGCCAGCCCGAACACCCTAAAACCAGAGGCCACCCTCATGCACTTCGACCTCACCGACCTGCGCCTCTACCTGCACATCCTCGACACCGGCAACATCACCGCTGGCGCCGTCCGCAGCCATTTATCGCTGGCCGCCGCCAGCGCCAGAATCCGCGCAATGGAAGCCTCGCTCGGCATCGATTTCCTCGAACGCGGCCGTCGTGGCGTCACCCCGACGCCGGCCGGTAAAGCGTTGGCCCAACACGCACGCATCCTCCTGCAACAAGCCGAACGCCTGCAGCAGGATCTGGCCGACTATGCCCAAGGCGTCAAAGGTCAGGTGCGTTTGCTGTGCAACACCACGGCGATCACCGAATACCTGCCGGAAGTACTCGCGGACTTCCTGCGCGATCATCCCAATCTCGACATCGACTTGCAGGAGTTGCCCAGCGCGCGCATCACCCATGCCTTGCGCCAAGGCGCGGCGGACCTCGGGATCGTCTCCGATGCGGTCGACACCCACGGTCTGCAGACCCGGCCCTTTCGCGACGATCCATTGGTGCTGATCCTGCCCCCTGAGCATGTTTTGGCGAGTCAGGCGTCGCTGACGTTTGGTGAAACCCTGGCGCACGACTACGTAGCGCTTGGCAGCCACAGCGCGTTGGCGATTCACCTGGAGGAACAGGCGCTGCACATCGGCCAGCGCATGTCGATCCGGATCCGTGCCGATGGCTTCGAGGGCGTCATGCGCATGGTGGCGCGAGGTGCGGGGCTGGCTATCGTGCCCAAGGTGGCCATCGAACGCTGGGCGGCGGTGCACTCGGTAACGTGCCGGCCGCTGGACGAAGTCTGGGCGCATCGCACCTTGCAACTGTGCGCACGGGACTTCGACCACCTGCCCGGTTACGCCCGGGCCTTGTTTGATGCGCTGGTGCCTTGACTCTACCGCTAGGGGCAGACTCTATCCTGTGAGCTTCATTTCAGGAGTACACACAATGAGCAAACGAATGCTCGTGATACTGGG
>Ga0157373_10000281_pt1 | contig 40789 bp, 39 predicted proteins | sample C65metaG_FD_113460 | JGI IMG/M metagenome (GOLD analysis project Ga0157373, IMG submission 113460) | Corn rhizosphere microbial communities from Kellogg Biological Station, Michigan, USA - C6-5 metaG | ecosystem: Host-associated > Plants > Roots > Rhizosphere > Soil | place: USA: Michigan... | reverse complement strand
CCGCCGCCGAGCAGAAGAAGATCAAGCAGCTGCCGGGCGCGCTGGACATCGTGCTCGACAACCTGGAGAAGGACCACGACTTCCTGCTGAAGGGGGACGTCTTCACCTCCGACCTGATCGAGACCTGGATCGACTACAAGCGGAAGAACGAGGTGGATCCCGTCCGGCTGCGCCCGCATCCGTACGAGTTCGCCCTCTACTACGACATCTAGCCTCGGAGCTGGGGCCGGCCGCGCTCCTCGCCCGCTGCGCCGGGCAAGGGGCGGGCCGGTCCGAAGGGCACGCTGGTGGATGGGACCACCGCGGCGGCGGCCGGCGTGGTCGCGCTGAGCGCGCCGGCCCAGCCGGGCGCGGTGCCCCGCACCACCAACCACTACCACGTGCCCGCCAACGACAAGACGGTGCACTCGGGGTACTTCAGCAAGTCCCTCAAGCCGCTGGTCGAGGTGGCCTCCGGCGACTTCGTCACCATCGAGGTGCTGACCCACCACGCCAACGACGGTTCTTTGCGGGCGACTCCCACGCCTCGCAGGGGGATTCCGAGCTGCGCGGGACCGCGATCGAGTGCCCGCTCACCGGCACCTTCCAGCTCGTGCTCCACGAGAAGGCGACCCTGGCCGGCACCGCGCTGGAGGCGCGCAGCTACCCCTTGCTGGAGACGCAGGACGAGTGGCTGCTGCGCGGGTTCAGCCCGCGAACTACCTGGCCGAGCTGGGCGCGGACGCGCAGTCGAAGATCTACGAGAAGTCCTCGGTCGATCTGGCCATGAAGGACGCGTCCCGGAAGACGCGACACTTCCTGATGACCACGAATGACCACGAAGGGCCTGCGCGAAGACGACGCGATCTCCCTGATGTCGGTGGCGGTGGACTTCGGCATCACCCAGGTGGTCGACGGCAACTGGGGCGTGCACGCCATCGTGAAGAAGAGCCTGTTCGCGGGGAGCGCCTGACCCCGCATCGGCCGCTCATGCGAGAGGCACTTGCCACCCGGGCGGGCAGCCGGCCGCCCGCGTGAGGGGCGCAAGTGATCGGTTTCCCTCGTTCGCCCGCCTGGCACCTCGCTTGCGTGAGGGACCGGACATGAAGCCACACTGGCGAGTGCTCATCATCGACGATCACGCGCCGTCGCGGGCCGCGGTGGCCGAAGCGGTCGCCGCCCAGGGCGGACAGGTGGTCGGCAACGGGAGCCGGGCCGAGGACGTCCTCCGCCTCCTGGACAAGTACCGGCCGGACGTGGCGGTGATCGCGGTCGGTCTCCCCGACGGCGACGGCGTGCAGGCGGCGCGCGAGGTCATGACCGTCTCGCCGTGCCCGGTGGTCATGCTCACCAGCCACACCGACGCGCCGGTGGTGTCGCGCGCGGTCGACGCGGGAGTGCTCGGCTTCCTGGCCAAGCCGGTGCGGGCCGAGGAGCTGGGGCCCACGCTCCACGTGGCGGTCCATCGCTTCCGGGAGATCGAGGCGATGCGCGAGGAGAACGAGCAGCTCAGGCGCAAGCTCGAGTCCCGCAAGCTGGTCGAGCGCGCCAAGGGCGTCCTGATGACCCGCCTGGGCCTGAGCGAGCCCGAAGCGTTCCGCCGCATCCAGAAGACGGCGATGGATACCCGGAAGCCCATGGCCGAGGTCGCGCAGGCGCTGCTGCTCACCGACGAAGCCGGACACGTCAGACCCGCCAGGTCCTAGCTGCCACATTCTCGGGCACACCAAGGGGACTGCCTAGCACATGGGCAGTCCTTTTGATTTCGGCTCGCCGCAGTCGGCGGTAATCATCCGGAAACGCTCACCGGGGGCGGGGCACGAGGCTTGCTCCCGTACCGGGTGGCGCACCGAGACAGCGGGGTCGGTGTTGAGCGCGCCGGATACCGGCCGGGACCAAGACCCAACGACGGGTCCGCACATCACTGCTCGGAGGCGAAAGGAGATCGGTATGGCGGCAGTCTCACGCAGGGACTTTCTGAAGACGGCGGGTGCGATCGGGGTGGGCGCGGCGGCGGGCATCGGCTTCCCGGCGGTGCTCAGGGCGCAGGGCGGAGGATCGGTGAAGGTCGGGGTGCTGCACTCGCTCTCCGGCACCATGGCCATCAGCGAGGTGTCGCTCCGTGACGTCTGCATGATGGCGTTCGAGGAGATCAACGCCAGGGGCGGGGTCATGGGCAAGAAGATCGAGCCGGTGGTGGTCGACCCGGCCTCGAACTGGGACCTGTTCGCGGAGAAGGCCAAGCAGCTCCTGCTGCAGGACAAGGTCGCGGTGACGTTCGGCTGCTGGACGTCGGTCAGCCGGAAGTCGGTGCTGCCCGTGTTCGAGAACAACAACGGGTTGCTCTTCTACCCGGTGCAGTACGAGGGCGAGGAGTGCTCGAAGAACGTGTTCTACACCGGCGCCACCCCGAACCAGCAGCTGATCCCGGCCGCGGAGTACCTGATGTCGAAGGAGGGCGGCGGCTACAAGAAGTTCTACCTGCTGGGCACCGACTACGTGTTCCCGCGGACCGCCAACAAGATCCTGCGCGCGTTCCTCCGCGCCAAGGGGATCCCGGAGGACTCCATCGCGGAGGAGTACACCCCGTTCAACCATCAGGACTACCAGACCATCGTCGGCAAGATCAAGCGCTTCTCCTCGGGAGGCAGTGCGGCGGTGCTCTCGACCATCAACGGCGACAGCAACGTGCCCTTCTACAAGGAGTTCGCCAACCAGGGGCTGCGCTCCGAGCAGTGCCCGATCATGGCCTTCAGCGTGGCGGAGGACGAGCTGCGCGGCATGGACACCTCGGCCCTCGTCGGCCACCTCGCGGCGTGGAACTACTACCAGTCGGTGGACACCCCGCAGAACAGGAAGTTCGTGCAGGCCTTCAAGGCCTACGCGAAGAAGAGCAACCTGCCGAGCGGCGACAAGCGCGTGACCGACGACCCGATGGAGGCGGCCTACTTCGGCGTCCACATCTGGAAGCAGGCGGCCGAGAAGGCCAAGTCGTTCGAGGTGGACGCGGTCCGCAAGGCGGTCTACGGCCAGACGTTCCTGGCTCCGGGCGGACAGATCAAGATGGACGAGGCCAACCAGCACACCTACAAGCCGGTGCTCATCGGCGAGATCCTGAAGGACGGCCAGTTCAAGGTCGTCTCGCGCTCCAAGGGCCTCGTGAAGGCCGAGCCCTGGAGCCAGTACACGAGCCCCGACAAGGGCTGCGACTGGATCAAGCACCAGGGCACCTACCAGAAGAAGGCCTAGCACGTCGTGTGGCGGCCGCTTCTCCTCGCGCTCGCGCTGCTGCCGGGGCTCGCCGCCCCGACCGCCGCGCAGGGCGCGGGGGCTTCACCCTCCGGCGCCGTCGCGCCGCCCGGGCCCTCCGCCGAGATCGTGAAGCAGCTCGCGGACGTGGCCTCGGCCGACGCGGCGGTGCAGGAGGGCGCCGCGGTGGCGCTCGGCAAGACCGGCGATCGCAAGATCCTCCCGCTGCTCGAGGCCCTGCGTGAAGGCAGCGTGTACGTGCGGCTGCTCCCCGGCGGCAAGAAGGAGACCGTGATCGTCGGGGACAAGGTCGCCGAGGGCGACAAGACCCTGGTGCCGCTCTTCCGCGCCTACGGGCGCGAGCCGATCGTGGGAGCGGACGGGAAGCCGGTGCTCGCGGACCTGACCACGCTGGGGGAGGTGCCGACCGGGCGCAGCCTCCGCATCGCGATCCGGCCCCTGATCGACGCCTTCTCGGGGCAGAGCGATCTCGTGGCGCCGGATCCGGCCACCCGGCGCGCCGCCGCCACCAAGATGGGCTACACCGGCGACGCGGCCATCCGGCAGGTGCTGGAAGACGCGCTCGGCAAGGAGCGCGATCGCTGGGCGCGCTTCGCGCTGCAGGAGGCCATCGCCCTCATCCGGCTGCGTACCGGGAATGAGACGGAGCGGGTGGCCGCCGCGGAAGCGCTCGGCCGCCTCCGGAGCGCCAACGCCATGGAGCCGCTCTACCAGATCGCCTCCGACGCCCAGGCGCCCGCTCCGCTGGCCGCCGCCGCGCGCGAGGCGATCAAGCGCATCGAGCGCTGGGGCCTGTTCACCCAGGGCATCGAGATCGCGTTCCAGGGCCTGTCGCTCTCGTCGATCCTGCTCCTGATGGCCCTCGGGCTCGCCATCGTGTTCGGGCTGATGGGCGTGATCAACATGGCCCACGGGGAGCTGATGGCCATCGGCGCCTACGCCACCTTCCTCGTCCAGGGCTGGTTCACCGCCTACTTCCCGACCTACTTCGACTACTACTTCCTGGTGGCACTGCCGTTTTCGTTCCTGGTCTCGGCCACCGCCGGCCTGGTGCTCGAGCGCGGGGTGATCCGCCATCTCTACGGCCGGCCGCTCGAGACCCTGCTGCTCACGTGGGGCGTGAGCCTGATGATCCAGCAGGGGCTGCGACTATGGTTCGGGGCCGCCAACGTGGACGTGAGCGCGCCGCGCTGGCTGTCCGGGGGCATCCCGGTGATGATCGGAGTGCAGCTGCCCTACAACCGCCTGTTCATCATCGGGCTGGCCGCGGTCGCGGTGGGGGCGATGTACCTGCTCCTGTTCCGGACCGATGCGGGGCTGCGCATCCGCGCGGTCACCCAGAACCGCGGGATGGCCGCGTGCCTGGGGGTGCGCGCCCGCTGGGTGGACGCGGGGACCTTCGCCCTCGGCGCCGGTCTCGCCGGGCTCGCCGGCTGCGCCATCACCCAGATCGGCAACGTGGGCCCCGAGCTCGGCCAGAACTACATCGTGGATTCGTTCATGGTCGTGGTGACCGGCGGGGTGGGGAAGCTGCTCGGCAGCATCCTGGCCGCCATCGGCATCGGGGGGCTCAACAAGATCATCGAGCCGGGGATGGGGGCGGTGTTCGGGAAGGTCCTCATCCTGGTCCTGGTGATCCTGTTCATCCAGCGACGGCCTTCCGGCCTCTTCGCCACCAAGGGCCGCTATGCGGAGTCTTGAGCGCTGGGGCCTGCTCGGCCTCGCGGTGGTGCTGGTGGTGGCACTGCCCACCCTGAACGCACTGCCCGCCGGGTCGCCGCTCCGGATCTCCGACTTCACCCTGAACCTCTTCGGCAAGTTCCTCGCCTACGCGATCCTCGCCCTCGGCATCGACCTGATCTGGGGCTACACCGGAGTCCTCTCGCTCGGCCACGGGGTGTTCTTCGGCCTCGGGGCCTACGCGATGGGCATGCACCTGATGCTCGAGATCGGCACCCGCAGCGTCTACCGCAACGTGCTGCCCGACTTCATGGTGTGGAACCAGGTGACCGAGCTGCCGCTGTTCTGGAAGCCGTTCTACAGTGTTCCGTTCACGCTCCTCGCGGTGCTGGCGGTGCCCGCGCTGTTCGCCTTCGCCTTCGGGTACCTCACGTTCCGGAGCCGCATTCGCGGCGTGTACTTCTCGATCATCACCCAGGCCCTGGCGCTGTCCACCTGGCTCATGTTCAACCGCAATGCCATGAACCTCGGCGGCACCAACGGGCTCAGCGGCTTCAAGTCCATCTTCGGGTTCACCCTCAACAGCGCGGCGACCCAGCGCGGCCTCTACGTGGCGACCGCCCTGTGCCTGTGCGGGGCGTTCGTGCTCTGCCGCGCCATCGTCCGCTCGCCCGCGGGTCGCGTGCTGATCGCCATCCGCGACAGCGAGACGCGCGTGCTCTTCTCCGGCTACTCTCCGGCCGCGTTCAAGCTGTTCGTCTTCGTGGTCTCCGCGGTTCTGGCCGGCGTGGCCGGCGCGCTCTACGTCCCGCAGGTGGGCATCATCACCCCGGCCAAGATCGGGGTGCTGCCCTCGATCGAGATGATCATCTGGGTCGCCGTCGGCGGGCGCGGGACGCTGCTGGGCCCGGTGGCGGGCGCGCTGGGGGTGAACTGGCTCCAGAGTGTGCTGACCACGCATTACCCGGACCTCTGGCTGCTCGTGCTGGGCGGCCTCTTCGTGGCGGTCGTCCTCTTCATCCCCGACGGCCTCGTCGGCACCGCCCGGAAGCTCCTGCGCCGCCGACCACGGCGCGGGGATGCGGACGCCCGGCTGGTCGGGCGCCCCGATGAGGGCCGCAGGCCCGAAGAGGCCAAGCCGCGAACCGAAGTCCGCCACGTTCAAGCGCGATAAAACATGAACTTCACCGCCGCGGCCCCGGAGGGCTCGATCATCTACCTGGAGGGCGTCACCGTCGACTTCGACGGCTTCAAGGCGCTCCACGACCTCAACTTCTTCATGGACTACCGCGAGCTGCGCGTGGTCATCGGCCCCAACGGCGCCGGCAAGACCACCCTGCTCGACGTCATCTCGGGGAAGGTGCAGCCGGCCGCGGGGCGAGTGATCTTCGGCAAGCACACCGAGCTGTCCGGTCGGCGCGAGAACGAGATCGCCTCGCTCGGCATCGGCCGCAAGTTCCAGACCCCGTCGGTCTTCGCGAACCTGAGCGTGCGCGAGAACCTCGAGCTATCGCTGGCGCGGCCCAGCAAGGGGGTGATGGCCACCCTGCGCTCCCGCCTCGACGCCGGCCAGCGCGCCCGGGTCGAGGAGACCCTGGAGACGATCGGCCTCGGCGGGCGGGGGGCGGAGCGGGCGGGCGGGCTCTCCCACGGGGAGAAGCAGTGGCTCGAGATCGGCATGGTGATCGTGCAGCAGGCCGAGCTCCTGCTGGTGGACGAGCCGGTGGCGGGCATGACCGACGAGGAGACCGCGCGCACCGCGGCGCTCCTGCAGTCGGTGGCGCGGGAGCGCGCGGTGCTGGTCATCGAGCACGACATGGAGTTCGTGCGGAGCCTCGCCCGCAAGGTCACCGTGATGCACGAGGGCCGCGTGCTGTGCGAGGGCTCGGTGGACGAGGTGCAGCAGGACGAGCGGGTGCGAGAGGTCTACCTGGGGCGCAGCCGATCCCGGGCGGCGGCCGCCCATGCTTGAGATCCGGGGCCTCGATGTCGCCTACGGCGAGAGCCAGGTCCTCTGGGACGTCTCGCTCGACGTCCCGGCCGGGACGGTGGTGTGCCTCATGGGGCGCAACGGGGTGGGCAAGACCACGTTGCTGAAGTCGATCATGGGGCTCCTGCCGATGCGCGCGGGCCGGGTGGCGTTCGACGGGACCGACCTCGGCGGTCGGCGACCCGAGGAGCGAGTCGCGTTCGGCATCGGCTACGTGCCCCAGGGCCGCGAGATCTTCCCGAACCTGACGGTCCAGGAAAACCTGCGCATGGGGCTCCTGGGCGCACGCCGGAACGGCAACGGTCACGGCGACCCCCTCGAGCCGGTATTCGACCTCTTCCCGAAGCTCGAGGTGCTCCTGGGCCGGAAGGGCGGCGTCCTCTCCGGCGGAGAGCAGCAGCAGCTCGCGATCGCCCGGGTGCTCCTGGCCCGGCCGAAGCTCTTGCTGATGGACGAGCCGACCGAGGGCATCCAGCCCTCGGTGATCGACCAGATCGAGGAGGCCATCGAGCGCATCAGGGGGCAGGGCATCTCGGTGCTCCTGGTGGAGCAGTACCTCGAGTTCGCGTGGCGGCTCGCCTCGGCCTTCGCGATCATGCGCAAGGGTACGATCGTGTCCACCGGTGCGACCAGCGAGCTCCGGGAGGATATGGTCCGGCAGCACCTGACGGTTTAAACTCCCGCCCATGCACCTGACCCCGCGCGAGCAGGACAAGCTCCTGATCTTCACCGCGTCCGAGCTGGCCCGCCGCCGGCGAGCCCGGGGCCTCAAGCTGAACTACCCCGAGGCGCTCGCCCTCATCACCGCGGAGGTGCTGGAGGGCATCCGCGACGGCCGCACCGTCTCCGACCTGATGGCGTTCGGCATCACGATCCTCACCCGCGACGACGTCATGGAGGGCGTGCCGGAGATGCTGGAGGAGGTCCAGGTCGAGGGGACGTTTCCGGACGGGACGAAGCTGGTGACGATTCACCATCCGGTCCGGTGATGTTCGCGGGTGGGCGGGCGACCGTTTACTGCTTCAAGCTGTTCATCTGCGTGGGCCCAGAAATGGCCCCCGCACTCCCCCAATCGGCGGGCACTCGTTCTCCTGCCGGCTTTTCCGTCGGCGGGCACTCGTTCTCCTGCCGGCCTCTCTAGTCGGCGGGCCCGGAGGGGCACGTGATTCCAGGTGAGTACCTGCTCGGTGATGGTGACATCGAGGCCAATGTGGGGCGGCGGACGGTGCAGCTGACCGTGGCGAACACGGGGGATCGGCCGATCCAGGTGGGGTCGCACTTTCATTTCTTCGAGGCGAACCGGGCGCTGCGGTTCGAGCGCGGGCAGGCGTTCGGCATGCGGCTCAACGTGCCCGCGGGGACCGCGGTGCGCTTCGAGCCCGGCGACGAGAAGATCGTCACGCTGGTCGAGCTGGCCGGCGCCCGGGAGGTCTACGGCCTCAACGCCCTGACGGAAGGGCCGGCCGGCGCGCCGCGCCGGGGCGAGAGCCTGAAGCGCGCGGCCGACGGTGGCTTCGAGGGAGCACGCGGGTGAGCCTGCGGCTGTCGCGGCGGCAGTACTCCGATCTCTACGGGCCCACCGTTGGCGATCGGGTGCGCCTGGCCGACACCGACCTCCTGATCGAGGTGGAGCGAGACTTCACCTCCTACGGCGACGAGGTGAAGTTCGGCGGCGGCAAGGTCATCCGTGACGGCATGGGGCAGTCGGCCCGCGCCACCTCGGGGCCCGAGGTGCTGGACCTCGTCATCACCAACGCGCTGATCCTGGATCACTGGGGCATCGTGAAGGCCGACATCGGCATCCGGGGCGGCCGCATCGTGGGGACCGGGAAGGCGGGCAATCCCGACATCATGGCCGGGGTGAGCCCGGGCATGGTGGTGTCGGCCTCCACCGAGGTGATCGCGGGCGAGGGACGCATCGTCACCGCGGGCGGCATCGACAGCCACATCCACTTCATCTGCCCGCAGCTCATCGACGAGGCGCTCGCCTCCGGCCTCACCACCCTGATCGGCGGGGGCACCGGGCCCGCCACCGGGACCGCGGCCACCACGTGCGCGCCCGGGGCGTGGAACATCCACCGCATGCTGGAGGCGGCGGAGGCCTTCCCGATCAACCTCGGCTTCCTCGCCAAGGGCAACGCCTCGCGCACCGCGCCCCTGCGGGAGCAGATCGAGGCCGGCGCGGTGGGACTCAAGCTCCACGAGGACTGGGGCACCACGCCCGCCGCGATCGACGCGGCGCTGACGGTGGCGGAGGAGATGGACGTCCAGGTCGCCATCCACACCGACACCCTGAACGAGGCCGGCTTCGTGGAGGAGTCGATCCGCGCCTTCAAGGGCCGGACGATCCACACCTACCACACCGAGGGCGCGGGCGGGGGGCACGCCCCCGACATCATCCGGGTGGTGGGCGAGCCCAACTGCCTGCCGTCCTCCACGAACCCCACGATGCCGTTCACGATCAACACCATGGACGAGCACCTCGACATGCTGATGGTGTGCCACCACCTCAATGCCCGGATCCCGGAGGACCTGGCGTTCGCGGAGTCGCGCATCCGGGCCGAGACCATCGCGGCCGAGGACGTGCTGCACGACCTGGGCGCGATCAGCATGCTCTCCTCCGACTCGCAGGCGATGGGCCGCATCGGCGAGGTGATCGCCCGCACGTGGCAGACCGCCCACAAGATGAAGGCGCAGCGCGGATCCCTGCCCGGCGACGGCCGCGCCGACAACGCGCGGGCCAGGCGCTACGTGGCCAAGTACACCATCAATCCCGCGATCGCCCACGGGATCGCCCACGAGGTGGGCTCGATCGAGCCCGGCAAGCTCGCGGACCTGGTGCTCTGGAAGCCGGCCTTCTTCGGGGTGAAGCCGGAGATGATCCTCAAGGGTGGGCTGATCGCGGTGGCCGCGATGGGCGATCCCAACGCGTCGATCCCCACGCCGCAGCCGGTGCGCTACCGTCCGATGTTCGCCTCGTTCGGAGGCGCGGTGCAGTCGACCTCGGTCACGTTCCTCTCGCGCGCCGCGCTGGAGGACGGCGTGGCGGCCCGGCTCGGCCTCCGCAAGACGACCGCCGCGGTGCGCGGCTGCCGGGGCCTCCGCAAGTCGGCGATGATCCACAACGACTACTGCCCCCGCATGGAGGTGGACGCCGAGACGTACGAGGTGCGCGCCGACGGCCAGCTCCTCACCTGCGAGCCGGCGCGCGTGCTCCCGATGGCCCAGCGCTACTTCCTGTTCTAGCCGCATGCAGGTGATCACCGAGGCGCCACGGGCGGTCCCGCCCGCGACCCTGGCCGGCAAGGCGCGCGACACGCTCCATCTCACGTGGGAGGAGCGGCGCTGGACCCGCAAGCGCGTCACCACCGCCGGCGGCCGGGAGCTGGCCCTGGCCCTGCCCACCGGCACCGTGCTCGATCCGGGGGCGGTCCTGCTCGTCGAGGACGACTGGTACCTCGTGGTGGAGGCCCGGCCCGAGCCGCTGCTCGCGATCTTCCCGGCGAGCCGCGAGGAGGCGCTGCGGCTGGCCTTCGAGGTGGGCAACCGCCACTTCACGCTCGCCTTCGAGGACGGCGCGCTGCTGGTCCCCGACGATACGGCCATGATCCAGCTCGCGACGCGGGCGGGCGCGCGCTGGGAGCGGCGCCAGGCGGTCTACACCCCGCTGGGCGGCGGCCCCGATGACTGATCCGCGGCTGCTCTCGCTGCTCCACTTCGCGGACAGCGCGCTGCCCACCGGGGGCTACGCGCACTCCTTCGGGCTCGAGCGCTACTGCCAGGCCGGGCTCGTCCGCGATCGGCACGGGCTCGAGCGCTTCCTGCAGACCCAGATCGAGGGCAGCGCGGGGCCGTGCGACGCCACCGCGGCGGCGGGCGCGCTCCGGGCCCTCGCGCGCGACGACGTGGCGGCCTGTCGCCGGCTGGACGACGAGCTGGACGCGATCAAGGTCGTGCGTGAGTTCCGCGAGGGCAGCCGCCAGATGGGCCGGCAGACGCTGCGGGTCGCTGCCACGCTCACCCGGGACGAGCGCCTCGCCGCGTACCTCGGAGAGGTGGACACGCGGCGCGCGCCCGGCCACCACGCGGTGGCCTTCGGCATGACCGCGGGCGTGCTCGGCTGGGAGCCGGTCTCGGCCGCCACTGCCTTCCTCTACTCGACCACCGCGCTCCTGGTCGGCGCCGCGCTGCGTCTGCTGCCGATGGGGCAGCTCGAGGGGCAGGGGGTGCTCTGGAGCCTGCACCCGGCCATCGAGCGCGCGGCCCGCGAGGCCGCGGAGCGCGCGCCGGGCGACCTCTGGAGCTTCACGCCCGGGCAGGACATCCAGGGCATGCTGCACGAGCGCATGGACGCGCGGCTGTTCCGCTCGTGAGCGCGCCCGGCGCGGTGCCCCGCCCGCTCAAGATCGGCATCGGAGGCCCGGTGGGCTCCGGCAAGACCGCGCTGGTGGAGACGCTCGCCCGGCGCCTGCGGGAGCAGATCGACATGGCGGTGATCACCAACGACATCTACACCCAGGAGGACGCCCAGTTCCTGGTGCGCCGGGGGGCGCTCCCGCCGGAGCGAGTGGTCGGGGTGGAGACCGGCGGCTGTCCCCACACCGCGATCCGCGAGGACGCCTCGGTGAACCTGGAGGCGGTGCACGAGCTGATGGCGCGCTTCCCGGGGCTCGAGCTCCTGCTGGTGGAGAGCGGCGGCGACAACCTCTCGGCCACCTTCAGCCCCGAGCTGGTCGACGCCACCATCTACGTGATCGACGTGGCCGAAGGCGACAAAATCCCTCGAAAAGGCGGGCCCGGGATCATGCGCTCGGACCTGCTCGTGATCAACAAGATCGACCTGGCCCCCTACGTGGGTGCCGACCTCGGGGTGATGGAGCGCGACGCCCGACGGATGCGAGGGGAGCGGCCCTTTGTCTTCACCAATCTCCGGGAGGGCCACGGCGCCGACGACGTGGTCTCCTGGATCCGACGCGACCTCCTCTTCGTCTCCTGACCGCGTCGACGCGGGCACCCGCGCCGGGCGCGACGGGTGGCTCCGCCTCGCCTTCGAGCGCCGCGGCCCGCGCACGGTGCTGACCGCGCGGCGCTTCACGCTGCCCCTGCAGGCGCTCGAGCCGATGGCGCTCGCCGACGACGGCGCCGCGCCGCTGCTGCTCCTGAACCCGACCGGCGGGATCCTGGGCGGCGACCGGCTCGAGACCGAGGTCGTGCTGGGCGCGGGCGCCCACGTGGTGCTCTCGACCCCGTCGGCCACCCGCGTGTACCGGAGCCCCGGGCCGCCCGCGATCCAGCGCATCACCCTGACCCTGGGCCCGGGCGCGGTGCTCGAGTGGCTCCCCGACCACCTGATCCCATCGCCGGGCGCCCGCCTGCGGCAGGCGACCGAGATCTCGATGGCGCCCGGGGCGACGCTGCTCTTCTGGGACGCCTGGGCGACCGGCCGGGCGGCCCGGGGCGAGGCGTGGGGCTTCGACCTGCTCGACACGGCGCTGAGCGCGCGCGATCCCGACGGCCTGCTCGTGCGGGAGCGTGCGGTGCTGGCCGGCGACGGGCGCCTCGACGGGCTGGGCGGCACCGACGGCTTCGGGTACGTGGCCACGCTGCTCCTCCTCGGACCCGATCGACCGGGCTGGCCCGGGCTGGCCGACGCGCTTCACGCCGCCCTGGCCTCGGCCGCGCCGGAATCCCGGGCCGGCGTGACCACGCTCGCCCGGGGCGGGCTCCTCGTCCGCGTCCTGGCGCCCCGCGCACCGGCGCTGCTCGGCGCCCTGGCCGCCCTGTGGGCGCCCGCCCGCCGGACACTGCTCGAGCTGCCGCCGCTCCAGCTCCGCAAGCTCTGACCTGCCCACGATTCGGGCTGCTGCCCACCCCGTGGGCAGGGCGGCGGTCACGATCCCCGGGATCCACGGCCAAGCCACCATTTTGAGGCGCGAGAGAGTCGGGCACAGGCCTTGCTGCCGACGGAGATCGATCCCGCCGCGATCAGTGACCGGGATCGGGAGAGGCAACGGTGCCGATCGATCGACGCGCCTGGTCCCGCCTCGAGCCCGGTATCACCGGCGCTCCGGAAGGACGGGAAGCGGGCGAAGCACGACGGCGTATCCGGCCGTCGGCGGAAGGGGTTCGGCATGAGCACCAAGTCCGGGACGGAGACCTTCGACGACCTCGTGACCGCCACGCTGCCGTCCCTGGTGACCGAGGTCACGACTCAAGGCGGGCGCCTCTACCGCAGCATCATGGCGCGCGTGGAGCAGCCGCTGCTCCGACACGCGCTCGAGCTGTGCGGCGGTAACCAGCTGAAGGCGGCGAAGCTCCTCGGGATCAACCGGAACACGCTGCGCAAGCGGCTGCGGCTGCTCGGGCTCCTGCCCGCCGGCGCCGGCGGGAGCAAGGCGGGAGCCACCGCGCGACCGGCCTGATCTTTGCCCGCGGCCGCGGGGGCGCGGTAGACTGCGCTCCAGAGTGCGTCCTCGAGCCGCGGCGCTGGTCCTCTTCCTGGTCATCGTGGCCTGCGCGAGCGCGGGTACCCAGGTCGTCGCCGGCCTGCCGGCGCACCACGTTCCCGGCGGCGGCTTCCGCAACCTGAGCCCCGCCTTCGGCCGGCCATCGGCCTGGACCCGCTGGAGCTTCATCGGGCGCCGGGCCTGGCAGAGCCTCACCGCGCCGCGGGCCTTCGCCGCGCCCCGGGTGGCCAATGACGGCGCGGCGCTGCGTACGGCGCCCCCGCCCACCGCCATCACCTGGATCGGCCACGCCAGCCTGCTGGTGCAGGTGGATGGGCTCTCGATCCTCACCGATCCGCAGTGGAGCGATCGCGCCGGTCCCACCTCGTTCATCGGGGCCCGTCGCCTCTCGCCGCCCGGGCTCGCCTTCGAGCAGCTGCCCCGCATCGACGTGGTGGTGATCTCCCACGACCACTACGATCATCTCGATCTCCGCACCGTGAAGCGGCTGGCGTCGACCCACGACCCGCTCTTCCTGGTGCCGCTCGGGCTCGCGGCCTGGTTCCGCGACAACGGCATGCCCCACGTGGAGGAGCTCGACTGGTGGCAGGAGCGCGAGCATCGCGGGGTGCGCTTCGTGTGCGTGCCCGCGCAGCACTTCTCGCAGCGCTCCCTCTGGGACGCGAGCACGCGGCTGTGGGCCTCGTGGGTCATCGTCGGGCGCGAGCGGCGCCTGTACTTCGGGGGCGACACCGGTTACTTCGACGGCTTCGCGGAGGCGGGCCGCCGGCTCGGGCCGTTCGACGTCGCCGCGCTCGCCATCGGGGCCTACAGCCCGGCCTCCATCATGAAGTGGGTGCACACCACGCCGGAGGAGGCGGTCCAGGCCTTCCTGGACATGGGCGCGCGCACCATGCTCGGCATGCACTGGGGCACGTTCGACCTCGCGGATGAGCCCCTCGACGAACCTCCGGTGCGCATGCGGGCCGACTTCGAGCGCCGCGGCCTCGACCCCGCGCGGGCGTGGATCCCCAAGCTCGGGGAGACGCGGGCCTGGTGAGCGGATGCCCCAGCGGGTGCTGATCGTCGAGGACGAGCCGGACATCCTGGGCCTGCTCGTCTTCCACCTGGAGCGGGAGGGCTATCAGGTCACTCAGTCCCGGACCGGGCCCGAAGGCCTGCGCCTGGCGGTGGCCTCGCCGCCCGATCTGGTGCTGCTCGATCTCATGCTGCCGGAGATGGACGGCCTCGAGGTGTGCCGTCGTCTTCGCCAGGAGGTCGCCACGCGGGCCCTGCCCATCGTGATGCTGACCGCGCGGGGGGACGAGGTCGACCGGGTGCTCGGTCTCGAGCTCGGCGCCGACGACTACGTGGTCAAGCCGTTCTCGCCCCGCGAGGTGGTGGCCCGCATCCGGGCGGTGCTGCGCCGGATCCGTCCCGACGCGGCGACCGCCACCCTGATGCTGGGCCGCATCGCCATCGACTCCTACGGGCACCGGGTGACGGTGGACGGGGCCCCGGTCAGCCTGACCCGGAAGGAGTTCGACCTGCTTCGCGCGCTGGCGGAGGCGCGGGGCCGCGTGCTCTCGCGCGAGTACCTCCTGGGCCACGTGTGGGGCTACAGCGCGGCGGGCGAGATCGAGTCGCGCACCGTCGACGTTCACGTGCGGCGCCTGCGCCAGAAGCTGGGCCCGGAGGGGCAGCGCATCGGCACCGTGACCGGAGTGGGCTACCGGTTCGAGGTCGATCCGGCGGGGGCGTCCTGATGGGCGCGGTGCTGCGCATCATCCGGCGGAGCATCGCGCTCAAGCTGACGCTCACCCTGGTGGGCTTCGTGGCCATCTCCATCGCGGCGGCCGGCATCTACCTCGACCGCGCCCTGGAGGCCTTCGCGGTGGAGTCGCTCGAGACCCGGCTCGCCGCGCTCGCCGCGGTGCTGCAGGAGGAGGCGCGCGCCGCGCTGCTCGCGGGCGGGCCGGCTGCCCAGGACTTCGCCAACCGGGTGGCCCGCCCCACCGGCTCGCGGGTGACGCTCATCGCGCCCGACGGACGGGTGGTGGGGGAGTCGGATCGCAGCCTGGCCGAGCTGGCCGCGCTGGAGAACCACGCGAGCCGGCCCGAGGTGCGCGCGGCCCTGGCCGGCCGCCAGGGCCGCGACGTGCGCACCAGCACCACGGTGGCGGCCGCGCTGCTCTACGTGGCGGTGCCGGTGCGCGACGGCGAGCGCACGCTGGGGGTGGTGCGGCTGGCGCTGCCGCTGTCCGCGGTGACCCAGTCCTACGCCACGCTGCACCGGGTCATGCTGGGCGGCGGTGCGGTCGCGCTGGTCATCGCCCTCGGCATCGGCGTCTTCGTGGCGGGGCGGGTGACCCAGCCGGTGGTGGAGATGCAGTCGATCGCACGGCAGATGAGCGGGGGCAACTTCCTGGTCCGCGCGCCCACGCGCTCCACCGACGAGATCGGCACGCTCGGACGCTCGCTCAACGTCTTGGCCGGGCGCCTGCGCGAGAAGATCCAGGACCTGGAGCAGGAGCAGTCCAAGATCACCGCGATCCTCGACGCGATGGTCGAGGGGGTCATCGCGATCGACGGCCAGGAGCACGTCCTGCTCACGAACGAGCGGGCGCGGGCCATGTTCGGGCTGGTCGGCCTGCGCGCGGAGGGCAAGCCGTTCCTGGAGGTGATCCGCAACGCGGATCTCCACGAGATCTTCCGGGCGGTCCACTCCGGGGCCGAGGCGGGCGCGGTGCGGCGCGAGGTGCTGATCACCGGCCCCGTCACCCGCACCATCGCCATCAGCGCGGTGCGGATGGCCGTCGGCCCCGACGGCCCCGGGGTGGTGCTGGTGCTCCACGACGTGACCGCGCTGCGCCAGCTGGAGCGAGTGCGAACCGAGTTCGTGGCCAACGTGAGCCACGAGCTGCGCACGCCGCTCACCGCCATCCAGGGCTATCTGGAGACCCTGCTCTCCGGGGCGCTGGAGGAGCCGGAGAACGCGCGGCGCTTCCTGGAGATCGTGCTGCGGCACAGCGAGCGCCTCGGACGTCTCCTCGACGACCTCGCCGACCTCTCCAACATCGAGCTCGGGAAGGTGACCCTGCGGCGCGAGGCGGTGCAGCTCGACGAGGCGGTGGCCGAGGTGCTCGCCATCATCGGGCCGCGCGCGGAGCGCTCGCGGGTGCGGCTGGGGGCGGACACGCCCGCGGACCTCCCCGCGGTGTTCGCGGACCGCGATCGCCTCTCGCAGATCCTCATCAACCTGGTGGACAACGCGGTCAAGTACACGCCGGAGGGCGGCGCGGTCACGGTGACCGCGCGGGCGGCCGCGGCCGGCATGGTGGAGACCGAGGTGGCCGACACCGGCATCGGCATCCCGCCCGCGGATCTGCCGCGGATCACCGAGCGCTTCTACCGCGTCGACAAGGCCCGCTCCCGCGAGCTGGGCGGCACCGGCCTGGGTCTGGCCATCGTCAAGCACCTGGTGATGGCGCACGGCGGGGAGCTGCAGATCGAGAGCCTCCCGGAGCAGGGCACCACCGTCCGCTTCACGCTGCCCGCCGAGCCGCCCCCCGCGTCCTGAGGGCGGGCCACGAGTCCCGCCCCTCGGTTGCGATCCGGTGGCCGCGGTGCTACACCTCGTAAGAGTGGACCGCAGCCCTCCGGTCGCTCGTTCGTCATCGGTGCGATGGCCCTTCCGTGATTTCATGACCTGGTCATGAGCGACTACGACCTGATCGTCATCGGCAGCGGACCGGCCGGTCACCACGCGGCCATCCAGGGCGCCAAGCTCGGCCGGCGCGTGGGGATCGTGGAGCGCCAGCCGATGCTGGGCGGCGTGTGCATGAACACCGGCACCATCCCCTCCAAGACCCTCCGAGAGGCGGTGCTCTACCTGTCGGGCGTGCACCAGCGGGGCTTCTACGGCGTCTCCTACCGGGTGAAGCCGCAGGTCACCATGCAGGACCTCATGTTCCGCTGCCACCACGTGATCCAGCGCGAGGTCGACGTGTACCGCGCCCAGTTCGCGCGCAACGGCGTGGACCTGCTCGAGGGCGAGGCCGCCTTCCAGGATCCCCACACGATCCTGGTCACCGGGACCGGGAGCCGCCATCTCTACCGCGCCGAGCGGTTCGTGATCGCCACCGGCACCGCGCCGGTGCGGCCGCGAGGGATGCCCACCGACCACGGCGCGGTGATCGACTCCGACGGCCTGTCCCGGCTGGGCGAGGTGCCGCGCAGCATGATCGTGGTGGGCGGCGGCGTGATCGGCATGGAATACGCGTGCATGTTCTCGACCCTCGGGGTCTCGGTGACGCTGGTGGACGGCCGGCACCGGCTGCTCGAGTTCCTCGACGGTGAGATCGTGGACGCCCTCGTCTACCACATGCGGAGCGCGGGGGTGACCTTTCGCCTGGGCGAGGTCGTCGAGGGGGTGGAGTTGATCGAGGGGCGGCGGGTGGTCGCCCACCTCGCGAGCCAGAAGCAGCTCCACGCCGACACCCTGCTCTCCGCCGCCGGGCGGCAGGGGAACACCGAGCACCTCAACCTGGGGGCGGCGGGGCTTCGACCCGACACCCGCGGCCGGCTCGCGGTGGACCGGGAGTTCCGTACCGCGGTGCCCCACATCTACGCGGCGGGCGACGTGGTGGGCTTCCCGAGCCTGGCCTCGGTCTCGATGGAGCAGGGGCGGGTGGCCTCCGCGAGCGCCTTCGGCGTGCCCAGCGTGACCGCGCCGACGCTCTTCCCGTACGGCATCTACACGATCCCCGAGGTGTCGTTCGTGGGCCGCACCGAGGAGGAGCTCACCGCGGCCCAGGTCCCCTACGAGGTCGGCATCGCCAACTACCGCGAGATCGCACGCGGCGGGATCATCGGCGACGCCATCGGCCGGCTGAAGCTCCTCTTCCACCGCGAGACCGGGGCGGTCCTGGGCGTGCACATCATCGGCGACGGGGCCACCGAGCTGGTCCACATCGGCCAGGCGGTGATCGCGCTCGGGGGGACCGTCCGCTACTTCGTCGACCACGTCTTCAACTACCCGACGCTGGCCGAGTGCTACAAGGTCGCGGCTCTCGCCGGGCTCAACAAGCTGCCGCTGGGGGGCGCCGCGATCGGCTAGCTCGGATCCGCACCAGGGCCACGCCCTGCTCGGCGAGCCACGTCGAGAGCCTGGCCGGCCTGCGCGACGCGCGGCTGGTCGGCTACGAGGGGCGGGACTCCGGGGCCATCAGGCCGTAGAGCCGGGACTGGGAGCGGACCGGGGGCGCCTCGGAGGACGCGAGCACCCGCCGGGAGCTGCCGTCGGGCTGGATCTCGCGGGCCTTCACGGTGTCGCTCAGCTGGACCTCGAGGACCTCTCGAATCTGGGATTGCAGTCGAGGATCGAGGATCGGGAAGGCCAGCTCCACGCGGTGGTCGAGGTTGCGGGGCATCCAGTCCGCGGAGGCCAGCCAGTACTCGGAGCGGCCGCCGTTGTGGAAGTAGAACGCGCGGGCGTGCTCGAGGTAGCGGTCGACGATGGAGATCACCCGGATGTGGTCCGAGAGGCCCGGCACCCCGGGGCGGAGGCAGCAGATCCCGCGCACGATCAGGTCGATCTGCACCCCGGCCTGGCTCGCGTCGTACAGCTCCTCGATCATGGTGCGGTCCACCAGGCTGTTCATCTTGGCCACGATGCGGGCCGGCTCGCCCCGGCGGGCGTTCTCGGCCTCTCGGCGCACGCGCTGCTGGAAGGCGTCGCGCATGCCGGTGGGGGCCATCAGCAGGTGGCGGAAGCGGCGGGGCCGGGTGTAGCCGGTCAGCATGTTGAAGAGCTCGGTCACGTCCTCGCCGATCGACTCGCGGCAGGTGAACAGGCTGAAGTCGCTGTAGATGCCGCCGGTGCGCACGTTGTAGTTGCCGGTCGCGAGGTGGCAGTAGCGGCGGATGCCGTCCGGCTCCTGCCGTACCACCAGGCACGCCTTGCAGTGGGTCTTGTGGCCGGGCAGCCCGTAGACCACGTGGGCGCCGACCTCCTCCAGGGCGCGCGCCCACCGGATGTTGGCCTCCTCGTCGAAGCGCGCCTGCAGCTCGACGAGCACCGCGACCTCCTTGCCGTTCTCGGCCGCGAGGGTGAGGGCCTGCGCGATCGGGGACGTGGGGCTCACCCGGTAGAGGGTCATCTTGATCGCGAGCACGCGCGGGTCGGAGGCCGCGTCGCTCACGAAGCGGGTGACCGCGTCGAAGGACTGGTAGGGATGGTGGGCCAGCACGTCGGCCGCGCGGATGGCGCTCCAGACCTCGGCGACGCCCTCGAAGGCGGGGACCGGGCGCGGAGGCAGCGGCTGGTCCTTGAGCCTCGGCAGGTCCACCGCGTTGTAGAGATGGAAGAGGTCCGAGAAAGCGGTGAAGCCGGTGCCCGCGTAGAGGTCGTCGGGGGCGAGCTCCAGCTCGTCGACCAGGGTGGCCAGGAGCGTGGCGGGCAGATCGGCGTCGTACTGCAGGCGGACCGCGTCGCCCATGCGACGCTCCCGCACGCCCGCCTCCACGCTGGTGAGGAGATCGGCCGCGGTCTTGCGCGGCAGCGAGATCTCCGCGTCGCGCGTCACCCGGATCGCGTGGCAGGAGAGGATCTCGTAGCCGGTGTAGAGCGTGGGCAGCTGAAGACGGATGACGTCCTCCAGGAGCATGAACGCGTGCTGGCCCGCGGGGCCGGGCAGGGCCACGAAGCGCGGCACCACGTGTCCCGGGATGTGGACCACGGTCAGCGTGGCGTGCGGCAGCACGCTGGCGCCGACCGGGCGCACCGCGACCACCAGGCACATGGCCCGGTTGCCCAGGTGCGGGAAAGGATGCCCGGGGTCGATGGCCAGCGGGGTGAGCACCGGGAGGAGAGTGCGCCGGAAGTAGTCCTCCAGGAACCGCTCCTGCTCGGCGGTGGCCTCCTTGGGTCGGACCAGCCGGATCCCTTCCGAGGCCAGGATGGGCCCCAGCTCCTCCAGGAAGCAGCGATGCTGCGCCGCGACCAGCGCGTGGACCTTCTCCGCGATCGCGGACAGGACCGCGCTGGGGACGAGCCCGTCGGGTCCCGCGCTGGTGTCGCCCGCCCGGATGCGCCGCTTCAGCTCCGCCACCCGGACCATGAAGAACTCGTCCAGGTTCGAGCTGAAGATGGCCAGGAACTTCACCCGCTCGAGAAGCGGGACCGTGGGGTCCTGGGCCTCCTCGAGCACCCGGCGGTTGAATTCGAGCCACGAGAGCTCGCGGTTGACGAACGCGTCGGGCGGAAATGGCGCTGGCATGGCGGAAGTTTCTTCGGACCTCTGCCGGGGGTCAAATCACGGGCTCACTACGAGCCCCCGCGGGGACCCGAGGCCCGAATTCTAACAGGGTTTCAGCCAGTTGGCGAGCGACGGCGCCGCGCCACCTCGTGCAGCAGGACCCCGTCGCGCACCCCGCGGGTGCAGATCACGAGATGCAGATACCCGCCCGCGATCATGACGTCCTCGATCACCATCGCCCCCGCCAGCACGATGTCCGAGCGCTCGGCCTTGAGCCCGCGGATCTTCCGGCGCGCTCGCGAGGACAGCGCCTCCACCCGCTCTCGCACCGCGGTCACGTCGGACTGGCTCAGCACGAGGCCGTGCCGGTGCTTGCGCTCGCCCGGGTTCGCGCGGAGGTGGATGCTGGCCAGCGTCCGCACCGTGCCGCCGAGGCCGACCAGGATCTCGCCCCGCTCCGCGGCGGGGAGCGCGGCGTCGAGCCGGGCGCGGATCTCCGTCCGCAGCACCCGCAATTCCTGGGGCGTGGGCGGGTCGTGGCGGAAGAACCGCCTGGTGGTGCGCACCGCGCCGAGCGGGAGGCTCGCGGTGGAGATCACGCGCCGGTGCCGGATGCGGCTCAGCTGCAGGCTCGAGCCGCCCAGGTCGAGCACCATGCCCTTGACGAAGGGCAGGCTGTCGAGCGCCGCCATCACCCCGAAGCGAGCCTCGTCGCGCGCGCTCAGCACCTGCACCTCGATGCCCTCGTTGCGCCGCAGAGGATCGAGCAGCCGCTCGCGGTTCTGCGCGTCCCGCACCGCGGAGGTGGCGATGGCCACCACCCGCGCGCTCCGGCTCTCCGGCGCGTGTCGCGAGAAGAACCGATGGACCGCGCGGAGGGTCCGGTCCACCGCGGGGCGGGGCAGGGTGCCGGGGGCGCCGCCGCCGAGGCGGGTGGGCACGCGCTCCTGGGCCAGCACCCGGAAGCCGGTGCGCGGCCGGATCTGGGCGAGCAGGAACCGGACGGCGGTGGAGCCCAGGTCGACGATCGCGACCAGGTCGGAAACGGTCTTCTTCCGCGCCACGAGGCCGGTCAGGGCGTGCCGATCGACCTCAGGATCCTGGGCTTCACGAACCAGAGGAGCTGTCCGGGCATGGAGGGGCCGTCGGGGAGGTGCACGAGCGCCGCGCCGCCCTTCTTGAAGGCGAAGCGGCCATCGCCCTGGTGCATCCCGAGCAGGTGCGCGAGCAGGCCCGACAGGGTCGGCTCGTGCCCGACCAGCGCGATGCTGGCGTCGGGGCGGTACTTCTTGAGCGCGGTGACCAGGACGTCGACGTCGTCCTGGCCGAGCGCGGGCTCGATGCGCGGAGTGATCCGCTCGAAAGCGGCGGCCGCGATCTCGCCGGTGGCCCGCGCCCGGGTGAGGGGGCTCGTGAGCAGCACGTCCGGGCGGTCGGCGATGCGGGCCAGCCCGCGCGCGGCCCGGCGGAAGCGCTCGCGCCCCCGCTTCGTGAGCGGCCGGTCGTGGTCGCGCCGGCCGTCGGTGCCGGTGCGCACCGCGGGGGCGTGCCGGATCAGGAGGAGCGTCATCGCCCGACCCGCCATCGGCTACGCCGCTCCCGACCAGGCCTTGCGGCCGCGCCGCTCGAGCTTGGGCCACCGGCGGTCGAACGCGGCCCGCATCTTCTTGCGCCGCTTCCGCTGTCGTCCGATGAGCTGCTGCTCGAGCGCATGCGCTCCTTCGCGGCCGTCGATGACGTCGTGCAGATACTCCTCGATTACCACGGCGTCCTGGTGTTCTCCAAGAATGTCCTGGACGCGCTTGGCCTGCTCCACGAAGCGATCCGCCGGCCGCCCCACCGCGCCGGCGGCCAGCTCCGCGGCGTAGCGCGCCCGCTTCACCTTGACGCGCACCTCGTGCAGCTCGGCCGCGCTCGGCCGCGCGGGCAGCCGCTTCACCGCGCGGCGGACCTTCTTCCACTGGAGCGCGGCGGACTCCGGGAGCGAGACCGCGAGCGGCCGGCGCGGGGCCCGGCCGAGGACGGTCTTGAGCCGGCTCATCAAGCGCGGGTAGCGCGCGCTGTCCAGGGTGGCGAGCAGGTGGTCCCAGGCGTGCGCGCGATCGATCTCGAGCCGTCGCAGGAGGCGGGCGCCCGGCCTGCGCGCGGCGCCGGAGAGCTCGCCGACCTCGGCCGCCACGTAGCTGGTCACGAGGTCGACGTCCCGCACCGCCCCGAGCGCGGCGCCGAGCCAGTCGAGCTCGCGGCGGAGGCCGTCGACCACCCGTGAGCCCAGGATCTCGCGACCGGCGCGCAGCGTAGCGCGCAGCCGGCGCACCGCGACCCGCATCCGCCTCAGCTCCTCCGGATCGCGCCCGATGCGCACGCCCGGCTCGCGCGCCAGAAGCGCCTCGAGCTGCGCCTGGAGCGCGGTCATGATCGGGGCCGGGGTGGCGCCGTCGGAAGGCATGGCTACCGGTACCACGGCCGGCCGCGCCTCCGCCAGCCGCCCAGGGCAGCCCGCAGGTGACCCATCGAGGCGGCCTATGGATTCAAGAGGCAGGATCGGGCGTTTGAATTGGACCTTTCCGGTCGAACCCGTACCATTACGCTCGCTCGGGAGCGGTCCGGCCCGACCAATTCAAGGAGGGGGATCCATGGAGCGACGGGCGTTTCTGAAGACGGGAGCGGCTCTTGCGGCGACGGCCGGCCTCGGCCGGTGGGCGCCGGCCCGAGCGGCGCAGCCCGGCGAGATGAAGTGGCGCGCCTTCGAGGTGGTCACGCGCGCGGAGGTGGCCAACCCCACCGGGCCCACACGGGTCTGGCTGCCGCTGCCGCTTCAGAGCGACACCGACTACATGAAGAGTCTCGGGCAGACGTGGACCGGCAACGCGACGGCGGCGCGCGTGTACCGCGACGAGAAGTACGGCGCGGGCATCCTCTACGCGGAGTGGGCCGCCGGTGAGTCCGCCCCCGCCATCGAGGTCACCACGCGGTTCGCGACCCGCGACCGCTTCGTCGACGTCACGAGGCCCGGCAGCAATCCCGCGCCGGAGGACCGGAGCACGCTCTCCCGGTACCGCGAGGGCTCGAAGCTGGTCCGCACCGATGGCATCGTCAAGAAGACCTCGCAGCAGATCACCAAGGGCGTGGACGGCGACGTGGAGAAGGCGCGCGCCATCTACGAGTGGATCGTGGACAACACGTTCCGGGACCCGAAGGTCCGCGGCTGCGGGGTGGGCGACATCCGGGCGATGCTCGAGACCGGCAACCTGGGCGGCAAGTGCGCCGATCTCAACGCGCTGTTCGTGGGCCTGGCCCGCGCGGCGGGCCTGCCGGCCCGCGACGTGTACGGGGTACGGGTGGCGGACTCGGCGGAGTTCAAGTCGCTCGGCAAGAGCGGCGACATCACCAGGGCCCAGCACTGCCGCGCCGAGTTCTACGCGGCCAGCTACGGCTGGATCCCGGTCGACCCCGCCGACGTGCGCAAGGTGGTGCTGGAGGAGCGGGGCGGCATCCCGCTCGACGATCCGACCACCAGGAAGGCGCGGGCGAAGCTCTTCGGGCAGTGGGAGATGAACTGGCTGCCCTACAACTACGCGCACGACGTCCGGCTGCAGGGCTCGAAGGAGGACGCGGTGGCGTTCCTCATGTACCCGCAGGCCGAGACCGGCGAGGGTCGCAAGGACAGCCTCGACCCCGACACCTTCAAGTACAAGATCACCTCGCGCGAGCTGGGGGCCTGATCCGGGGCGCGCCTCCGGGCGCGCCCGCCGTCTTCGCCTAAGCCCCCGGGGATCACCCCCGGGGGCTTCGTGCGTCCGGGCCCCGCCGGGCCGAGCATCGTTTACCCAGGATTTACTCCGGCGTCATCGTTCCGTAACGCCGCGGGCGCACCGTCCGCCCATGACGACCAGAGTGCACGCGGGGGTCGATCCGACGGTGGGAAGTCGCCGGATGGTGGACCGCACGGGATCGGGCGAGGGGCGCGCCGGCAAGGTGCTGGTGGTCGAGGACGAGGCCGACGTCGCGGAGATGATCCGCTACAACCTCGGCCGGGAGGGCTACGAGGTCCGCCTCGCCGCGACCGGCACCGACGCGCTCCGGCAGGTCAAGGAGGTGCGGCCCGACCTGATCCTGCTCGACATCATGGTGCCGCATCTGAACGGCTGGGAGATCTGCCGGCGCCTCAGGCAGGACCGGGAGACGCAGGCCATCCCGGTCATCATGGTGACGGGCCGGGTCGAGGAGGGCGACAAGGTCCTCGGCTTCGAGATGGGCGCCGACGACTACGTGACCAAGCCGTTCTCGCCGCGGGAGCTGGTGGCGCGGGTGCGCGCGGTGTCCCGCCGGGGCCGTCCCGGCGAGGAGCAGGCCAACCAGCCGGTCCGGGCCGGCGACCTCGAGATCGACCGCCAGCGCTTCGAGGTGAAGATGAAGGGCCGCCTCGTGGAGCTGACCCGCAAGGAGTTCGATCTCCTGTCGGCGCTGGTCCGGTCTCCGGGCCGGGTCTTCGGGCGCGAGGAGCTGCTGGATCTGGTCTGGGGCCAGGACGGCTTCGTGGAGCCACGGACGGTCGACGTCCACGTCGCTCGTCTCCGGGCGAAGTTCATCGCGGCCCGGACGCCCGAGCCGGGCATCGAGACCGTCCGTGGAGTCGGCTACCGATTCCGCGAGCAGGCGTGAGTGCCGATCCGGCCTGACCGCTTCCCGAAAGAGGAGAGCGCGATGAAGAGCCCGACGAAGTTCCTCGTGATGCTGCTGGCCCTGGCGCTGCTCGTGCCGGCGGCGCCGGCGGACGCCCAGATGCTGATGAACGGGGCGGGGGCCACGTTCCCGTACCCGATCTACTCGAAGTGGTTCGAGGAATACATCAAGGTCGACCCGGAAGTCCGCTTCAACTATCAGTCGATCGGCAGCGGTGGCGGCATCCGGCAGATCACCGAGCGGACGGTGGACTTCGGGGCGTCGGACGGCCCCATGACCGACGAGCAGCTGCAGAAGGCGCCCGGCCCGCTGCTCCACATCCCGACCGTGCTGGGCGCGGTGGTGGCCACCTACAACCTGCCCGGCAACCCGCAGCTCGCCTTCACCGGGCCGGTCCTGGCCGACGTCTTCCTGGGCAAGATCACCAGGTGGAACGACGATCGGATCAAGGCCCTCAATCCGTCGGCGTCGCTGCCCGACCAGCCGATCGTGGTGGTGCACCGGTCCGACGGCAGCGGGACCACCTACATCTGGGTCGACTACCTCTGCAAGATCAGCCCGGACTGGGAGAAGGCGGTGGGCCGGGGCACCTCGGTGAAGTGGCCGGTGGGCCTGGGCGGCAAGGGCAACGAGGGGGTGGCCGGGCAGGTGAAGAACGCGCCCGGTGCGCTCGGGTACGTGGAGCTCGCCTACGCGGTCACCAACAAGCTGCCGGCGGCACGCATCCAGAACCAGGCCGGCAAGCTGATCGAGCCCACCATCGAGAGCACCACCGCGGCGGCCGCCGCGGCGGCCAAGAGCATGCCGGCCGACTTCCGGGTGTCGCTCACCAACCCGAATGGCGCGGACGCCTATCCCATCGCGAGCTTCACCTGGCTGCTCGTCTACAAGGACCAGCCCAACGAGGCCAGGGGCAAGGCCCTGGCGAGGTTCCTGTGGTGGGCGATCCACGACGGTCAGAGGCATCCCGCCGCGCTGCTCTACGCGCCGCTGCCGGCGCCGGTGGTGAAGCAGATCGAGGCGACGCTCAGGCAGATCACCTATTCCGGCAAGCCGATCCTGGCGGCCAAGTAGCGTGGCGATCGACTCGCTCGCGGCGACAGGGACCGGCGCCCGGCCGTCCCTGCCGCCGCGCGCGGTCAGCCGGGGCCGTCGCGGCCTCGGCGATCGCCTCTACCGAGCGCTGATCCTGGCCTCGGTGTGGGTGGTGCTGATCCTGGCGGTGGGGCTGGCGGCGGCGCTGTCGTGGGAGTCGTGGCCCGCGATCCGCGCCTTCGGGCTGCGCTTCCTCGTCACCTCGCACTGGGATCCGGTGGCGGGCGAGTTCGGCGCGCTGCCGTTCATCTACGGGACGCTGGTCTCCTCCCTCCTCGCGCTGCTGATCGCGGTGCCGCTCTCGCTGGGGGCCGCGATCTTCCTCGCCGAGCTGGCGCCGGCCTGGATCCGGCCGCCGGTGGCGTTCCTGATCGAGATGCTGGCCGCGGTGCCCAGCGTGGTGTACGGCCTCTGGGGGATCTTCGTGCTGGTGCCGTGGCTCCGCGACTGGGTGCAGCCGCCGCTCGGCCGGGCCCTCGGCTTCCTGCCGCTGTTCCAGGGGCCGCCCTACGGCATCGGCATGCTGGCCGCGGGCCTGATCCTGGCGATCATGGTCGTGCCCTACATCACCTCGGTGAGCCGCGAGGTGCTGCTCGCGGTGCCGGGCTCGCAGCGCGAGGCCGCGCTCGGGCTCGGGGCCACCCGGTGGGAGACCACCCGGATCGCGGTGCTCCGCTACGGGCGCTCCGGCCTCATCGGAGCCATCCTGCTGGGGCTGGGCCGCGCCCTGGGGGAGACCATGGCGGTGACGATGGTCATCGGCAACCGGCCCGAGATCGCGGCCTCGCTGTTCGCGCCCGGCTACACGATGGCGAGCGTGCTGGCCAACGAGTTCACCGAGGCCACGTCGGACCTCTACGTCTCGGCGCTGGTGGAGATCGGCCTCCTGCTGCTCGTGGTCACGGTCCTGGTCAACGGCCTGGCCCGGGTGCTGGTGTGGACCGTGGGAGCGGCGCCCGCGCGGGGCGGTCGCGCGTGAGCCCCGGCGGGCGGCGCCTGGTCAGCTCCGCGGTGGGCGGCCTCACCGCCGCGGCCGCCATCCTCGTGGTGTGCCCGCTGCTGCTCATCTTCGGGTTCCTCCTGTACCAGGGGGTCTCCGCGCTGAATCCCGACTTCTTCCTCCACCTGCCGAAGCCGGTGGGCGAGGCGGGGGGCGGCGTGGCCAACGCCATCGTGGGCAGCCTGATCGTGATCGGCCTCGCGGTGGCGGTGGGCCTGCCGATCGGGATCCTGGGCGGCGTGTACCTCGCGGAGTCGAGCGACCGGCGGCTGCCGTGGGCGCTTCGCTTCGTGGCGGACGTCCTGAACGGGATGCCCTCGATCGTGTTCGGCATCTTCGCCTACACGGTGGTGGTGATCCCGATGCGCCGCTTCTCCGCGCTCGCGGGCGGCTTCGCGCTGGGCCTGATCCTGATCCCGATCGTGCTGCGCACCACCGAGGAGATGGTGCGCCTGGTGCCCAGCGCGCTCCGGGAGGCCGGCCTCGGGCTCGGCCTGCCGGAATGGATGGTCAGCCTCCGGATCGTCATTCCCGCCGCCCGCGCCGGCATCATCACCGGGGTCATGGTGGCGGTGGCGCGGATCGCGGGCGAGACCGCGCCGCTGCTGTTCACCGCGCTCGGCAACCGCTTCTGGCACCGGGGGCTCGATCAGCCGATCGCGACCCTGCCGCTGCAGATCTACGCGTACGCGATCGCGCCCTACGACGACTGGCACCGCCAGGCGTGGGCGGGCGCGCTCGTCCTGATCACGCTGGTGTTCCTGGCGAGTCTGGCCGCGCGGGTGGCCACGCGAGGCCGGACCCTTGCCCGGTGAGGTGACCATGGGAGACGGCCTCTACGTCAACGGCCTGCGGGCCTGGTTCGGGGACACCCTCGTGCTCAAGGGGGTGGACCTCACGGTGGCCCCGAACGCGGTCACCGCGATCATCGGCCCGTCCGGCTGCGGCAAGTCCACCTTCATCCGCTGCCTGAACCGCATGCACGAGACGGTGCCGGGGGCGAAGGTGGCGGGGCAGGTGCTGCTCAACCGCGAGGACCTCTACGCCCCGGGAGTCGACCCGGTGGACGTGCGCCGGCGCATCGGCATGGTGTTCCAGAAGGCGAACCCGTTCCCGACCATGTCCGTCTTCGACAACGTGGCCGCCGGCCTGCGCCTCGGGGGCCTGCGCCGGAAGTCGCAGCTGCAGGAGTCGGTGGAGCGGGCGCTCCGCCACGCCGCCCTCTGGGACGAGGTGAAGGACGACCTCGACAGGTCGGGGGTGAGCCTGTCGGGCGGCCAGCAGCAGCGCCTCTGCATCGCGCGGGCCCTCGCGGTGGATCCGCAGATCCTCCTCATGGACGAGCCCTGCTCGGCGCTCGACCCCACCGCCACCGGCAAGATCGAGGAGCTGATCCACGACTTGAAGAAGGAGCTGACGATCGCCATCGTCACCCACAACATGCAGCAGGCGGCGCGGGTCTCGGAGTGGACCGGTTTCTTCCTGCTGGGGGAGCTGGTGGAGTTCGGGATCACCAAGGAGATGTTCACCACTCCCGGGGCCACGCGCACCGAGGACTACATCACCGGCCGGTTCGGGTAAGGGGTCGCCCATGCAGCGACATTTCCACGAGGAGCTGGAGGCGCTCAAGCAGACCTTGCTCGCGATGGGCGGGCTGGTCGAGGACCAGATCCGCCGGGTGATGAAGGCGCTGCTGGAGCGCGACGACGTGATGGCCCAGGAGGTCGTCGAGCGCGACCGCCAGGTCAACACCTACGACGTGGAGGTCGACGAGCAGTGCGTGAGCCTGCTCGCCCTCTACCAGCCCGCCGCGGGGGACCTGCGCTTCATCACCACCGCCATGAAGATCGTCACCGACCTGGAGCGCATCGGGGACCAGGCGGTGAACATCGCCCAGCGGGTGCTCGAGCTGAACCGGGAGCCCCAGCTCAAGCCCTACATCGACCTGCCGCGCATGGCCGAGCAGGCGCAGCGGATGGTGAAGGAGAGCCTGGACGCCTTCGTGGCCCGTGACACCGCGCTGGCCCGCCAGGTCTGCGGGGAGGACTCGGAGGTCGACCTCCTGAAGGAGCAGATCTTCCGGGAGCTGCTCACCTTCATGATGGAGGACCCGCGCACGATCCCGCGGGCGATCCGGCTGATCCTGATCTCCCGCTTCATGGAGCGCGTGGCCGACCACGCAACCAACATCGCGGAGATGGTCGTGTACCTGGTCGAGGGCAAGATGGTCCGGCACACGCTGGCCTGAAACGCTCGTTGTGTATACTGCAGGTGTGAGTCCGGATCGTCGGTATCAGCTCCAATCCGAGGACGCCAACCGGCGCCTCGACGCCCTCCTCGAGCAGCTGCGGGTCCCCGAAGCCGCCTGGCCGCTCTACGCGGAGATGCTCACCACCGCGCTCAAGATGTACGAGGACGGCACCGGGGTGGCCGATCTCAAGATCGCCAACAACGCGTTCAAGGAGATCCGCTACGGCTTCAAGGTCTTCGGCCCGTGGCGCACCGTGCCCAAGGTCACCGTGTTCGGCTCGGCCCGGACGCCGCGCGAGCACCCGATCTCGGAGCAGGCCCACGCGTTCGGTAAGCGCATCACCGGGGCCGGGTGGATGGTGATGACCGGCGCGGGCGGCGGCGTGATGAGCTCGGCCCAGGAGGGCGCGGGCGGGGAGCGCTCCTTCGGTCTCAACATCCGGCTGCCCTTCGAGCAGGAGGCGAACCCCTGGATCGCCTCCGATCCGAAGCTGATCCGCTTCAAGTACTTCTTCACCCGCAAGCTGTTCCTGGTGCGCGAGGCGCACGCCATGACGTTCCTCCCCGGGGGCTTCGGCACCGCGGACGAGGCCTTCGAGGCGCTCACCCTGATCCAGACCGGAAAATCCCCGGTGCTGCCCCTGGTGATGCTGGACGAGCCGGGCGGGACCTACTGGAAGAGCTTCGACGCCTTCGTGCGACGCGAGATGGTGGGCCGCGGGATGGTGAGCCCCACCGATCCCGACCTCTACCGCGTCACCGACGACGTGGAGGTGGCCGCCGCGGAAGTCGAGGGGTTCTACCGCAACTACCACTCGCAGCGCTACGTGCGGGACTCGCTGGTGCTGCGGATGCGGCATCTCCTCCCGGAGACGACGCTGGCGGAGCTGAGCGCGGCGTTCACCGACATCCTGGACGGCCCCGCGGTGCAGACGCCCGGCCCGGTGCAAGGGGAGGGGGACGAGCTGCCCGATCTGCCGAGGCTCGTGCTGCCGTTCAACCGCTCCGGGTTCTCGCGGCTGCGCAGCCTGATCGACACGGTGAACGCGTCGGCCTGACCCGCATTCCAGCCGGTGAACGCGTCGGCCCGACGCGTTCTCCGCCTCCCGCCTACTCCGGCTCCTCGCGCTCCTCGGTGGTCTGGCACGCGGTGCAGACCCACGTGCGCAGCAAGGTGACGCGCTTGGGATCGCGCCTGAGCGTCCACGGCATCAGCTTGCGGGCGCCGCAGCGCGGGCACACCTCGGTCGGCTGACCCGGCTGCACCTCGTGCGGGAGCCACGGGATCTTGGGCTTCATGCGCGGGATTATACCCGACCAACCCGCCTCGGTGAGTGTCGCGTGACGTCCCGTCAGCCCCGGAGGAGCCGCTCCACGTCTTCCCGGGCCCGCCCGACCCGGTCCCACGCCAGGAACGTGCGGCGCAGGGCCGCATCGGGCAGGCGCGCGACGAGCTCGTCGAGCGTCTGGGCGGCCAGCCGCGCCGCCCCCGCTGCCTCCTCCATCCGGCCGGCCGCCCCCTCGGCCCGGGCGAGCAGGTGGGCGGTTTGCCACGTCAGGTTCGGATAGGCCATCCGCCGCGCGAGGGCCAGGGCCGCCGCGAGCTCGCCGCGGGCCTCGGCGGGCTGCCCGGCGTCGAGAAGGACCTGGCCCCGCAGGCCGAGGGCCCGCGCCTCGTACTTCATCGACCCGGTCTCGCGCGCCTGCCGGAGCACCCGGTCCGCATGCTCGACGGCGCGAGCGGAGTCGCCGGTCACGATCAGGGCCTCGCTGAGATAGGCGTTGAGATGGAGCGACCACCGCCAGCGGTGCGCGCCGAAGGCGGACTTCACCACGCGCTCGTATGTCTCTTCCATGAGGGCCAGGGCCCGACGCGGATCGCCGAGATTGAGCTCGTCGAGGCCCAGGTTGATCAGGGAGCTGACCTCGACGTTGGCATTCCGGGCCGTGCGGCCGATGTCGGCGGCCTCGCGGTTGTACTCGGTGGCGCGGCGGAAGTCGCCGAGCTCCTGGTAGAACCAGCCGAGGGAGTTGGTGAGCCGGCCCACGATGAACGAGTTGTTGCGGTCGCGCCCCTTGGCGAGCCCATCGTCGATGGTGGCGAGCGCCTCCACGTACTGCCCGAGGCCGATCTGGCTCAGGCAGATGAAGGCCCCCGAGATCATGTCCGAGAGCCCGTCGCTGACCTCCCGCGCGGCGACCACCGCCTGGCGGCTCGTCTCGATGGCCCGGGCGAACTCGCCCCGCCAGTTGGCGTGCGCGCCGAGCCATGTGAGGTTGGTCGCCACCGTGTCGCCATAGCCGTTGGCCCGCGCGATGCCGAGCGACTCCTCGAAGAGGCGGTCGCCCTCCGCGGGGTTGCCCTCCGCCTGCGAGGCCAGGCCGAGGTAGGAGAGGCTGCGCGCCAGGAGGTGCTGATCCCCGGTCTCCCGGCCGATCGCGAGGGCCTCCTGGGCAAAGCGCCGGCACTCCTCGATGCCCTCGTTGCGGAAGGTGAGGAACTGGGAGTAGGAGATCTCGACCACCGCCTCGCCCTCCCGCACCCGGTCGCGCGCCCCGCGCGCCACCTCCCGCATGTGCTCGAACTCCGTGATGGAGTCTGCGTACCGGGCCAGGTGGCGCAGCGCGTCGCCTCGCCGGTGGTGGACCTCGACGATCCGGGCGGGGGACAGCGGCGGAGTGACCTGCGCGCCGGCCTCGAGGGCGCGCGCGTAGAAGTCCAGCGCGGAGGTCAGCGCGTGGGCCGCCTTCGCCCGGTCGCCCGAGCGGACGAGGTAGGTGAACGCCTTCTCCCAGTCGCCCCCGTTCTGGAAGTGGTGAGCGAGCTCCTCCGCGTGGTCCGCGAGGCGGTCGGCGTAGATCTCCTCGATGGCGAGGCCCACCGCGCGGTGCAGCTCGCGCCGCCGCTCCTTGAGCAGGCTCTGATAGGCCACGTCCTGGATGAGGGCGTGCTTGAAGACGTAGGCCGGCTCGGGAGCGAGGCCGAGCTCGTAGATGATCTCGAGCTCCTTCAGCTCGGCGAGGAGCTCGGTGAGCCGCTCCGCGAGCCCGGCCACGCGCTGGAGAAGCCGGCCGAGGAACTGGCGTCCGATGACCGAGGCCAGCTGCACGGTGCGCTTGCCGTCCTCCCCCAGCCGATCGAGGCGGGCCATGATGATGCCCTGGATCGTGTCCGGCACGTTGAGGGGGCCCGCCCCCTCCGCGATCCGATACCCGTCGCCGTCCCGCCGCAGGACCCCGAGGTCCAGCAGGGTCTTGGTGACCTCTTCGATGAAGAGCGGCACGCCTTCCGCCTTCTCCAGCAGCGCCTCGCGCAGCGCGGGCGGGAGGCCGGCCGCCCCGAGCACGTGCTCGGCCATGGCCACCGAGTCGGCCTCCGAAAGCGCGTGCAGGGTGAGGGCGGTGTGAAAGCTACGGCCCGGCACCGGCGGCGTGTAGCCCACGCGATAGGTGAGGATCAGCATCAGGGGCACGCTGGCCATCGCGTCGGTCATCGAGGCGAGGTACTCCTCGGTGCCCGCGTCGATCCAGTGCAGGTCCTCGAACACCAGCACCAGCGGGCGCAGGCGCGCGCCCCGGAGGGACAGCGTCCGGATGGCCTCGAAGCACTTCTGGCGCCGCGCACTCGCCTCCATGTCGAGAACCGCGCGGTCGCCCGGATCGACGGACAGGAGGTAGCGGACGTACGGAATGTGAGCCTCGATCTGGCCCATGCGGCGCATGCCGTGCTCGACCTTGGCGATGATCTCGGGCTCGCCGTCCAGCTCCTCGACGCGGAAGTTGAGCCGCAGCTGATCGATGAGGGGTAGAAACGGAATGGACTGCCCGAAGGAGACACACTGGCCTTCCAGCCAGGTGGCCCGGGCGTCGGTCTCGGTGACTGCCCGTCGGAATTCGAGCAGGAGACGCGACTTGCCGATGCCCGCGTCGCCCGCGAGGGACACGATCTGGCCGTGGCCGCGCTTGACCTGCTCGAAGCGCTCGAGGAGGACTTCTAGCTCCCGGGCGCGGCCCACCAGCGGGGTCAGGCCGCGCTCGACCGCAGCGTCGAGACGTGAGCGGCGGGCGTGCGCGCGCAGCACCTCGAACGCGTGCACCGGCGCGCGGCCCTTCACCGCGATCTCCCCCAGGTCGAGGGTCTCGAAGAAGCCGGCGATCGCGGCATGGGTCGCTTCGCTCACCACCACGCTGCCGGGCCGGGCCGTTTGCTGCAGGCGCGCGGCGAGGTTGGTGGTGTCACCCACCGCGGTGTAGTCCATCCGCAGGTCGTCGCCGATCTTGCCCACGACCACCGGGCCGGTATGCAGCCCGATTCGCATCTGCAAGTGGCGTCCGCCCTGGCCCTGCAGCTCGCGATCGTAGTCGCGCAGCGCGCGCTGCACCGCGAGGGCCGCGTGGACGGCGCGGCGCGGGCTGTCCTCGTGGGCGATGGGGGCGCCGAACAGCGCCATCACCCCGTCCCCGGTGTACTGGTTGATGGTGCCCTCGAAGCGGTGGATCTCCGCGGTGATGAGCTCGAAGCACCGGTTGACGATCCGGTGCACGTCCTCCGGATCGAGCTTCTCGGCCATGGTGGTGAAGCCCGCGATGTCGGCGAAGAGCACCGTGACCTGGCGCCGCTCGCCCTCGAGCGCGGAGCGCGAGCGCAGGATCTTGTCCGCGAGATGCCGGGGGGTGTAGGCCGCGGGGGCGGGGGACGCGCCGGGATTCGGGTGGGGGGCGGCGTCGGGTGCGACGGCGGCGCGCGGCGGGGCCGCGGCCTCGCCGACGCGGCGGCCGCACGCCCCACAGAATCGGGCCTCCGGGCGGAGCGCGGCGCCGCAGCTCGCGCAGACCGCCTCGAGCGGGGCACCGCACTGGTCGCAGAAACGGTTCGCGGCCGGGTTCTCGGCCCGACAGGCCCCGCAGCGCATGCCTATCAGTATCACGCCCCGCGACGATGCGCTAAGCTCGCCCGGTGTCCGGCCCGTACGTGATCCTCCTCGCCGCCAACCTGGTCTTCGCCACCGGCTACGCGGTGAGCCGGATCGTCCTCGCCGACGTCGGGCCGGCCACTCTCGGCCTGGCCCGCGTGCTGATCGGCGGCGCGCCGCTCCTGGCCTGGGCCGCGTGGCACGAACGGAGCGCTCCGCGTCGCCGGTGGACCGTCGGCGACCGGGTGCGGGTCGCGTTCATGGGCGTGGTGGGGTTCGCGCTCGCCTTCGCCCTCGGCAACTGGGGGCTCGCCCGCTCCACCGCGAGCAATGCCGCGCTCCTGATCACCGTGGAGCCGACCACGCTGCTGGTGCTGGCGCCGCTCCTCCTGGGCGAGCGTCTGTCGGGCCGGGAGACCCTCGGCGCGGTGCTGACCCTCCTGGGCGCGGTGGTGGTGGTGGTCGACGGCGTTCCCGGGCTCACCCGCTCCCTCATGCCGCACTGGCGGGGCGACCTGCTCCTGATCCTCTCCGGCGTCGCGTACGCGGCCTATTCCCTCCTGGGCCAGGGTGTCCTGACCCGGCATCCGGTGGCGCGGGTCACCGCCCACTCGGTGGTGTGGGGCGCGGTGTCGATCGCGCCGCTCGCGGCGCACGAGTGGCACGCCGGCCCGCCGCCCGCGTGGACGGCCACCGCGGTGGTCGGCACGCTCTACCTGGGGGTGGTCATCACCGCGCTCGGCTACGCGGTGTGGAACTGGTGCCTGGAGCGGGTGGGCGCCGCGCGGGTGGCCGCCTTCGTCAACGTGCAGCCGCTGGCCGGCGCGCTCCTCGGCGTGTGGTGGCTGCACGAGCCGCTGACGCCGTTCCTCGTGGGGGGCGGCCTCCTGATCGTGGCCGGCCTGCACCTCACGGTGAAACCCGGCCGGACAGAGTAGAATATCGGCATGCGCCGGGTGCGGGTGGGGCTGGCCCAGGTGAACCCGACGGTGGGGGCCGTCGAGGCCAACGCCCGGCTCGTGATCGCGGGCATGGAGCGCGCCCGCGCGCTCGGGTGCGACCTGGTGGCCTTCCCGGAGCTGGTCCTGACCGGCTATCCGCCCGAGGATCTCCTGTTCAAGCCCGCCTTCATCGAGGCCAACCTCCGCGCGCTCGACGAGGTCGCCCGCCAGAGCCGCGGGCTCACCGCGATCGTCGGCTACGTCGACAAGCGCGACGACATCTTCAACGCGGCCGCGATGCTCCACGACGGCGCGCTCGCCGGCACGTACCACAAGCAGTACCTGCCCAACTACGGCGTCTTCGACGAGAACCGCTACTTCCAGTCCGGCACCGAGGCGCCGGTGTTCACGCTGGGGGACGCGGTGATCGCGGCCAACATCTGCGAGGACATCTGGTATCCCACCGGCCCCACCACGCTGCAGGCGCTGGGCGGCGCGGAGCTGGTGGTGAGCATCAACGCCTCGCCCTACCACGCGGGCAAGGGGCGCTTCCGCGAGAAGATGCTGGCGACCCGGGCCGCCGATGATCTGGTGTGCCTGGCCTTCGTGAACGCGGTGGGCGGCCAGGACGAGCTGATCTTCGACGGCCAGTCCTTCATGTTCAACGAGAAGGGCGAGTGCGTGGCGCGCGGCCGCGCCTTCGAGGAAGACTTCGTGGCCGCCGACCTCGACCTCGACGAGGTCTTCCGCGCCCGCCTGCACGACTCGCGGCGCCGGAAGGAGAAGCTGCGCGCCACCGCCGCCACGCCCCGGCGCATCGCGCTGCCTCCGCTGCCCACGCCGGAGCGCCCGCGGCTCCCGGCCCACGAGGTGGCGGTGCTGGAGCCGGTGGAGGAGATCTACCGGGCCCTGGTCCTCGGCACCCGCGACTACGTGACCAAGAACGGGTTCACCCACGTGGTGCTGGGCCTCTCGGGCGGCATCGACTCGTCGCTCGTGGCCGCGATCGCCTGCGACGCCCTCGGCGCCGCCAACGTGACGGGGGTCACCATGCCCTCCCAGTTCTCCTCGACCGGGACGCAGGGCGACGCGGCGCGGCTGGCCCGGAACCTCGGCATCGAGTTCCTGCGCCTGCCCATCACCCCGGTGCTCAACACCTACCGGCGGGCCCTGGCCAAGCCCTTCAAGGGGCTCAAGGAGGACGTGACCGAGGAGAACCTCCAGGCGCGCATCCGGGGCAACTACCTGATGGCGCTCTCGAACAAGTTCGGCTGGCTGGTGCTCACCACCGGCAACAAGAGCGAGATCGGGGTCGGCTACTCGACGCTCTACGGGGACATGGCGGGCGGCTTCGCGGTGATCAAGGACGTGCCCAAGACGCTCGTGTACCAGATCTCCGAGCACGTGAACCGCCGGGCCGGTCGGGAGGTGATTCCACGCTCGGTCTTCGATCGCCCGCCGTCGGCGGAGCTGCGACCCGACCAGACCGACCAGGACACGCTGCCGCCCTATCCGACCCTGGACGCGATCCTGGAGGCGTACGTGGAGGGCGACCAGGGGCTGGCCGATATCGTGGGCCGCGGCTTCGACGCCGCCACCGTGAAGCGGGTGATCGCGATGGTGGACCGCAACGAGTACAAGCGCCGCCAGGGCCCGATCGGCATCAAGATCACCCCGCGCGCCTTCGGCAAGGACTGGCGGCTGCCGATCGTGAACCGCTTCCGCGAGTAGGGCGCTGCCCGGCTCGGTCGTCCTGTTCCTCCTCGCCGGCCTGGCCGAGATCGGCGGCGGCTACCTGATGTGGCTCTGGTGGCGGGAGGGCCGCACGTGGCCGCTCGGCCTGCTCGGCGCGGGCGCCCTCGTCCTCTACGGGCTGATCCCCACCTACCAGGCCGCCTCCTTCGGCCGGGTCTACGCGGCCTACGGCGGCGTGTTCGTGGTGCTCTCGCTGCTCTGGGGCTGGCTGGTCGACCGGGTGGTCCCCGACCGCTACGACGTGGCCGGCGTCGGCCTCTGCCTGGCCGGCGTCGCGCTCATGATGTACGCGCCCCGCGCCTCCTAGCCCGATGGGCGCGGTCGCCGGTCGGCGCATGGACCCGACCGACCATCTGCGCCGGCCGTGGCGCGTGCACGCCCTCGCCGCCGCCGAGGGCCTGGCCCTTCGCGACGTGTGGGAGGTGGCGGTCCCGCTCCCGGCCGGCGTGCCGCTCGAGCGGTGGATCGAGGTCTTCCGCGCCGAGCCGCCGGGCCCGGCCTCGCGCGCGCTGTTCGGCCTGCGGAAGGCGATCGGGCGCCTGCTCGGCCTGGACCGCGGCGGCAGCGGCTTCGTGCCGGTCTACCGCGAGCCGGACGAGGTGCTCTCGCGCATCACCAATCGCACCGTGGTGGGCTTCCTGCACTACTCGCTGGTCGACCGCCGCCCGCGCCTCGCGATCTACGTGCGCCCGAACGGCGCGCTCGGGCGATGCTACATGGCGCTGATCGAGCCGTTCCGCCGCGGGGTGATCTATCCGGCGCTGCTCGCGGCGGGCGCGCGGGCCGCCACGCGGCTGGGCGCGACGGAGAGGTAGCCGGGCGGCCCGCGCTAGCGGGCCGGGAGGGCGTCGAGCGACTGCAGGGTGGCGAGGCGACGGTAGATGCCGTCGCTGCGCGCCATCAGCTCGTCGTGGGTGCCCATCTCCGCGATGCGCCCGGCGTGGACCACCACCACCCGGTCCGCGTGCTTCACGGTGGCGAGGCGATGGGCGATCACCAGCACGGTGCGCCCCTTCATCAGCTCGGAGAGCGCCTGCTGGACCAGGAACTCGCTCTCCGCGTCGAGGTCGGAGGTGGCCTCGTCGAGGATCAGGATCGGCGGGTCCTTGAGGAAGGCGCGCGCGATGGCCAGCCGCTGGGCCTGGCCGCCGGAGATCTTCACCCCCCGCTCCCCCACCGAGGTGGCGTAGCCCTCGGGAAGCGCCGCGACGAAGTCGTGGGCCTGGGCCTGGCGGGCCGCCCGCTCGACCTCCGCCGGGGTGGCGCCCGCCTTGCCGTAGGCGATGTTGTACTCGACCGAGTCGTGGAAGAGGAACGTGTCCTGGGTCACGATGCCGATCAGCGCGCGAAGGGAGTCCACCGTGACTTCCCGCAGGTCGTGGCCATCCAGGGTGATGCGGCCGGTGGTGACGTCGTGGAAGCGCGGCAGCAGCTCCATCAGGGTGGTCTTGCCCGCGCCGGACATCCCCACGAAGGCGACCAGCTCGCCCTTGCGAACGGTCAGCGTGATGTCCCGCAGCGCCCAGTCCTCCGCCTCCGGATAGCGGAAGCCGGCCCCCTCGAACTCGATGGATCCGGTGAAGGTGGGCAGGGTGTGCGCCCCGGGCGCGTCCACGATCGCGGGCGGGGTGTCGAGGATCTCGAACACGCGCTCCACCGAGGCGATCGACTGCTGCACGGTGTTGACCATGCGGGACAGCTGGCGGACCGGCCCGTAGAGCAGCACCACCGCGGCGGTGAACGAGAAGAACTCGCCGGGAGTCAGCGCGCCCGAGATCACCTGGTAGCCGCCGTACCAGAGGGCGCCCATGATCGCGAGGGCCCCCAGCACCTCCATGAGGGGCTCGGCCATCTCGTCGACCCGGCGGTCCTTCAGCGCCAGGCCGAGCAAACGGTCGTTCACCGAGTTGAACCGCTGCTGCTCGAGGCCCTCGCGGCCGAAGGCCTTGACGATCTTGGAGCCGGTGAACGACTCCTGCAGCACCACGTTCAGCTCCGCGATCTTCTGCTGGGTGCGCCGGTTGATCTTGTAGAGCTTGCGGCCGATGGTGCGCACCGCCACCCCCACGATGGGGAAGACCGCGATCGCGATGAGGGCCAGCACCCACTCGCGCAGGAACATGACGGTGAGGAGCGCGCAGATGGTGCCCACGTGGCGCACCGCCATCACCAGCACCGTGGAGGAGAGGCGGGCGAGGCGGTTGACGTCGGTGACCACCCGGGTCATCAGCTCCGCGGAGTGGAGCGAGGCGAAGAACGACAGCGGCATCGACTGGATGTGGGCGTAGAGCTCGCGGCGGATGCGGGCGATCACGCGCTCGCCCACCGAGGCCATCAGGTACGACTGGCCGAAGCGGCCCCCGCCCTTCAGCAGGTAGGCCCCCAGCAGCGCGAGCGGGATGATCCGCAGCATCGTCACGTCGCGCTTGAGGAAGATGTCGTCCATCGCCGGCTTCACCAGCCAGGCGATCAGGGCCTCCGCGCCCGAGACGAAGAGCGCGAGCACGCCGCCCAGCACCAGGACCGGCCAGTAGGGCCGCAGGTAGGGCAGGAGCCGCATGAGCAGGCCGTAGCGCGCGCTCATCGGCGCCCCCGGGCGTCGAGCAGGCGCCGGTAGAGGGCCTCGGTGCGCTGGACCTTCTGGGCCATCGAGAAGTGCGCCTCCACGCGCTTGCGCCCCGCGCGGGCCATGGCCTTGGCCCGGGTCGGGTTCTCGAGCATGCGCAAGATGGCCTGGGCGAGGGCGTCGGGGTTGCGGGGCGGCACCAGGAGGCCCGTCTCGCCCTCCAGGATCAGCTCGGGATGGCCCTCGATGTCGGTGCCGATCACCGGCGTCTCCACCGCGAGGGCCTCGCGCAGGGAGCCGGTGAGGCCGAGCCCGGCGTAGGAGGCGTCCACCACCAGGTCGCTGGCGGCGAGGATCTCCGGGATGTCCTCGCGGTGGCCGAGCACCGCGACCGCCTCCCCGATGCCGCGGCGGAACGCCCGGTCTCGCAGGGTGGCGATGCGCGGAGCGGGCGCGCCCACGAAGAGCAGCCGCGCGTGGGGCGCCGCGTGGCAGACGCGCGCCATCGCCTCCAGCACGTCGTCGTTGCCGCGCCAGGAGCGGATGCCGACCTGGGTGACGAGCGCGTGGCCGGGGGCCAGGCCGAGCTCCGCCCGGATCCGGCGGCCGTCGACGTCGGGATGGAAGCGGGCGAGGTCGGTGCCCGAGTAGATGACCTCGATCTTGCCCGCGGGCACCCCGTTCGCGACCAGGCCCCGCTTGATCGACTCGCACACCGCCACGATCGCGGCCACGCGCGGGGTCGTGTAGCCGAGCCGCGTCCAGCGGTCGACCGGAAAGCTGACCCCGCGGTTGAGGATCAGCGCCGGGATCCGCACCGTGAGGCCGGCCAGGAGCGCGAGGGAGCGGGCGCGGCCCTTCTGGCAGTGGACCACGTCGATACGATGCTCGCGGATCAGGCGCGCCAGCGCCCACGCCGAGCGCAGGTCGAGGCTCGAGCGCATCGGCACCGGGGCGTG
>Ga0157373_10000280_pt1 | contig 41000 bp, 33 predicted proteins | sample C65metaG_FD_113460 | JGI IMG/M metagenome (GOLD analysis project Ga0157373, IMG submission 113460) | Corn rhizosphere microbial communities from Kellogg Biological Station, Michigan, USA - C6-5 metaG | ecosystem: Host-associated > Plants > Roots > Rhizosphere > Soil | place: USA: Michigan... | reverse complement strand
TCAATGATCATCAGCAGGTTTAGTTTGGGTTATCATTGGTTTCATAATCATATTGATCAGCAAACCGGTTAAGAACCAGTTAATGTAAGAAATGTATGCAGAACCTTCAAATTCCGAGGTCAGCGATGGAATGATGAATCCGATTTTGATCAGCAACACGGCTAAGCACACCTGTCTTTCTTTACCTTTCAGTTTAGGCAGCCATTTTATACCCGTTCTGATCACCATTACATATATGCATAGATATAACAATAAAGCAATGATGCCGGCTTGTACACCAATAATGATGTATTGATTTTCGCCGCCTACGTTTTCACCCAGTGTTCCCGCCACCCTTCCGGATGATCCTAAACCAAGTCCCATCGGGTTGTTGATTATTGCCAATACACCCTCTACCCATTGCTGAAGGTGTCCGATACTGGAAGGGTCACTAAAATCAATGGTGTTAACCAGAATTTGAATGATACCCTCATGATTTTGTTCAAATTGCCAGAATAAATAAGCCACATAAATGGCCACTACGCAAAAGCCAAGGTGAATGATGTGGGTTATTGCTTTTCTTTTGGTGAGCAATGCATATACATAAATCACCACGAAATAACTGGCCAGTGGTGCTCTTGATAAGGCGAAAAGTATGGCTAAAAAGGAAGCACCTAATCCCAGCATTCCTACGGTATTGATCCTCAATTTATTGTTATCAGTGGTGTATAGGCCAGCTATAACAGCCAGCGAAATGATAGAAGCCGCTGCCAGTTCCAGGGGGTTCGTGAAAAAGCTGGCAAAACGCCTGTAGCCACTGTCAGAATCAAAAGTTGTACTTATACCATACTGTCCGCTAGGCTCAGCGTTAAAAAAATAATAATTGTATTCGGCATAGCCGGTGCGCAATTGTAACTGCTGGTACATCAGGAGCTCTACTACCAGCACAGCTCCGGCGGCGATGGTGAGCAGCACCAGGTAATTAAAATATTTATTGATGTAGATCTCTTTTGCATCGATGGTACGCCCAACAAAGTATACCATAATATAAAAGGCCGTGCTTTTCAGCGCAATCAGTCGGTCGAATAACCCCTGTTCACCTATTGGCAGTAATGCATACAGGATCAGGTACAGCAAGAAGGCCATTATGGTATAATCGATCAGGTGAAACCGGGGTCGATATTTTAAGTTGGCAAGATTTAAAAGGAGTACACCAAATATTAATGCCTCTTTAAAGAACTGCATGGTGGGAATGATGCTTTTCAACCCCAGCATAAACGTAACCGACATGGTGGTGGTGTAGATCGAGAGACCGAAGATCATGAACAGCAGCAAGCCGCTGGTATTTCCCCTTAAGATCTCTCTTACTGCCATTACAAAAGAACAAATAAAGACCAGGGGAAAAATAAACATAGTTAGCTCTTTGTTGAATTTACGGTTTCGATGGCCAAATTAAGTTTTTCGGAGTGAAAAATCCATCTTTCAATCCTTTAAATAAATATTCAGCTTTTTTATTTCTTCCCCTTAGCTTAAAATAAGAATATAAGGCAAGGTAGTAGGGTGCATTGTACAAAAATACCAGGGGATAGAATAATGGTTTGCCATATCCGCGCAAAAACCAGATCTTGTTTCTATTTACGTAGTAATGAATAACAGGGCTTAAAGTGCCCTCATTGTTTTTTTTCTCTTTTCCGGAAGCGCCGGCTTCATGGTACATTTTGCAGGAAGGAAGGTAATGCAGTTCATACCCTTGTTCGCGGAGCCGGAAAGAGAGTTCCACATCTTCATAGTATAAAAAGAACTGCTTGTTAAAGCCTCCGGTCTGCTTCAATACCTCGTTTCTTATCAGGCAACAGCAGCCCGTAACCCATTCAACCTTTTTATAATCATGCTCATTCGATGATTCAGGAGTATTCTTTTTGTTATAAGTAAACCCAAGTACAAAGTTTACATACGAATCACCATTCCAGATCTTGTTTCTGTCGTGCATCCAATAAATGGCAGGCTGAACCGCGGCAGCTTCGGGGTGGCTTTGCAAGTGCTGCAGCATTTTACTGATGATATCGCTATCAACCAGCGTATCCGTATTCATGATCAATGAGTAGGTATAGCCCTTACTGATGCTGTAAGCTATTGCACGGTTGTTTCCTTCTGCAAAACCCAGGTTCTCCTTATTGTCAAGATAAATGAGGTCAGGAAATTGACTTTGCAAAAGTTCCAGAGAACCATCTGTAGATCCGTTATCGGTTACGATGATGTCAAAATGATCAGGGTTGCAATATTCAAGTACAGATTTTATGCAATCAGCGGTGTACTCCGGAGTGTTCCAGTTGAGCAGGATCAGGGCTACAGGTTTAGACATTTTGGATGGCGGGTTTCTTTACCACATATTGATACATAAACAAAGCGCAAAGTTCAATAATTACTGTAAATGAACCAAACCATTTATAATTGGCATAATGTAAGAGCAGGAATGCAAGGGCCACAGAAAATGCAAACATGATCATTGCGATCCTGAAAATGTAAACACTATTATTTTTGAGCAGTTGATCTAGTACATTTAATACGTTTAAAGCAGAAATAGCAGGGAATAATGCCATTGTCCTTAAATAGATAATGGCTGTTTCATTTTCCTCTCCTGAAAGAACCCGAACAGCAAAACCCGCAAAGAAAAAGAGAAGAACAGACCCGACAAAGAAAATCCCAGCGAGAATGAATTGCATTCGTTGTCGGTATACTTTCCATAATCTGGTACTTTCCTTATATAGCTGGGCAGATTTTGGATAAACGGCATTGGATACGGTAATGAGCAGAATCCTGGAAGAGCCGACTACTTTATCGCAAAGTGTATATGCTCCAAGCCAGGAGGCATTGCCCCATTTAGCAAGGGCAAAAATGATAATGGATTGTTGCAGGTTAGTAGAGATATTATTTATTGTGAGGTAAAAGTTGTCTCTGGTAATTCTCCAAATATCAGCCTTTACTGGAAGTTGAAAGGAGAGCCTAAACTTCGGGATTGCATTGAGCAGGAGGTATGAAAAAGTAACCACCGTGGCCATTCCCATAATAAAATTTACCCATTCCGCATCCCGGGCATCTTTTATAAAGAAGATGAGCAAAATAATAGACAATACTTTTGAAGCTAGATTTGAAATATTGTAAAATTTTAATTTTTCAATTCCTATGAAGAAAAAGAGCGGATTCAGTACCTCTGAAAGTACCAATGGAATGGCGTAAAGTATAAATAAATAATACTTAATGTTGAACCATTGCATTATATAAACAACTAGGATATATACGATAAAGAATAATAATCTTATCCATAAGGTATTGTAGAATACCGCTCGTAATTTTTCAGGGTCTTTAAGATTTCCTGCGATGTCCCTTATTCCTGTTTGATTTGTGCCATAATTGACAATGATTCCGGCTAATGAAGAAAATGAATTGGCAAGCATTACAAAACCAAAGGCCTCGATACCAATTTTATGAGTAATGATCGGAAAGATAATGATTAACAACAGTATATTCGAAAGCTGAATGCTACTCAGATTCGCAAAATTCGATAAGATATTGGTGTCTTTTATACGGTTGTATGAACCTGTTAAAAATTGTTTCAAGTCTGATAGATGAATCGTCAAATTTAGCATATTTAAATCATAATCTAAATTTATGACTAAGTTTGCACTTATCTATGAATGAACAGTACCGGACTTATTATAAAGTAATAAGTATATTGATTGACTTGTTTCTGATCAACCTGGCGGGTTATATTGGTTATGTGATGACCTATCAAAGCGTTGGCTTTGCAGATCTTCAGCATATCAATTTACTGAATGTCCTCCTCATCAATTTTGTATGGTTTAATGTAACACAACTCACCCGTTTATATAGTGATATTTTTGTTAAGGATGCCATTCCAACCATTAAGCAGGCTTTAGGGTCCTTGCTTTTGTTTGCAGCCTTCATGGGCATATTGATCTATACCATCAAAGACTTAAACCAATCTTATCAATTGCTGTCGTTTACTTTTGTCGTGTTTTCGGGCCTATTCCTTGTCGGAAAGATTGTGTTTTTGCTGTTTCGTCGTTCCAGGAGAGAAAGCCTAATCAATTATAAGAAGGTGGTTATAGTAGGGGCAGGCCCATTGGGTTTGGCGCTTAAAAAACATATGGAGTTTGATACGCATCTGGGTTATAAGGTGGTTGGTTTTTTTGACGACCATATTGAGGATGACGATGAGGGCTTTAATATTTTGGGTAAGGTAAGCGACTGCATCGAGTACGTTAAGGGGAGCAGTATCAGGGAGATCTTTTGCACATTACCCGATAGTTCATTGGATAAGATAAATACCCTGATGCGGGAGGCGGATAAGGAGATGATCCGTTTTAAAATTGTACCCGATATAAAGCACTATTTTAAAAAGAATGTTAAAGTACAGGTGTATGGGCATATACCCATATTAAGTCAGCGGATGGAACCTTTGGAGATCATGATTAACCAGGTGGTTAAACGAATCTTTGATGTGGTGTTCTCGCTTATTGTCATTGTTTTTGTGATGAGCTGGATGCTGCCGCTTATGGCTATTTTGATCAAATTGGAATCAAAAGGCCCTGTTTTTTTTAAGCAGCTGCGATCGGGAAAAGATAACCAGCCCTTTTATTGTCTCAAATTCAGAAGCATGAAGGTGAATTCGGATGCAGATTGCAAGCAGGCAACTAAAGACGATGACCGGATTACTAAAATTGGTGCGTTTATGCGTAAGAACAGCATTGATGAGTTGCCTCAATTTTTTAATGTGTTGATGGGAGAGATGTCTGTGGTTGGCCCCAGGCCACACATGTTGCAGCATACTGCGGAATATTCCGCCATTATAGATCAGTTTATGGTCAGGCATTTTTTGTTGCCTGGGATTACCGGTTGGGCACAGGTTAAAGGATTCAGAGGTGAAACTAAGATCGACGACTCTATGGCCGCAAGAGTTGAAGCCGATATCTGGTATTTGGAAAACTGGTCCTTTCTGCTGGATTTAAAGATTGTATTCTTAACGGCCTGGCAAGTGCTTACTGGCCATGAGAATGCAAGGTAGCATTCTTTAGTAACCCACTGTCTACCAAACGTTCGAAATGCTTTGTTAATGGAACTCTTTTTAAACCTTGCAGATGCCTAACGTGGTGGATATCTGTTCCAATAAAATCAATCATGTCTTTTTCGATTAATTTTTCAGCAATTGATTTAATGTTTTTGCCATAATGTTCTGTTAGTGATAGTGCATTTACCTGCAATTCAACGCCCATTTCTTTAATTCGTTTGTAATAATCAAATTGTTTGTGAAAGAATAAATATCGTTCTGGGTGAGCAAGGATAACCTGATAACCTTTAATCCCTAGGTCAAAAAATACTTCTTCCAGATCGTGAGGTCTTGAAATCTGGCTGAATTCTACCAACAACCTGTTACCGGGCAATGGCATTAAATTCCCTTGACTTAGTTGGTCATGAAACTGCTCATCAAGATAATATTCGGATGACAGGTTTAAGGTAACTCCATCAGGCAACTTGCCTTCCAGTAATGAATGCCCATTTTTTAAAGTTTCGGTGGTATTGGGATGGATGTCTTGTAAAGTGTGCGGTGTGGTAATCAGATGATGAAAACCTAATTCTTTTAATCCGGAAATTAATTGAATACTATCTTGTATGTCCTTTGAGCCATCGTCAACCCCTGGAATTAGGTGAGAATGCATGTCAATGCCTATTGAGCTAAAATCAGCGTACTTAGATTTATTGGAACGATTGAAAAAAAACATGGAATCTTTTTTTATTATAATTAATCAATACGAAGCTAAGTATAAAATTTAAAACTTTATGGTATGGATTTTGTGAATGGGGCTTTGAATTGTCAACAGGGATAATCTGTACAGTATTGGACTCTTAATTAATGATTATTTATCATAAAGGAGTAAAACTTAAGTGTTATCTTTGAAAAATTTATAAAATTGTGCTATTCAAGCCTATGAGAAAATTCTTTTATTTAATTGTTGCAGTGTTCTTTATGAGTTCATGTGGTGTGAAATATAAAACGGTACCATACTTTACTGATTTACCTCAGGATTCTCTGATTCAAGAACAGATAAAGAATCAAACTATTTTGAAGATTCAAAAAAATGATATTTTAGCCATCACCGTAAGTAGTTTAAATCCGGAAGCTTCTGCTATATTTAATATGGGGACAACAAGTTCCATCCAAGGAAATGTGGCTACAAATATTAATCCTGCTATTACAGCGAATGGCTTTATGGTCGATGAAAAGGGAGCCATCCAACTACCTTTAATAGGTGCTGTACAAGTTGAAGGACTCACCACAACTGCTGCAAGAGAATTAATACAGGGGAAATTAATAACATATCTGAAAGAACCTGTTGTCAGTATTCGGCTTGTGAATTTCAGAGTCTCCGTGCTTGGCGATGTTGCTAAGCCTGGAGTTTATCCTGTCAGTAATGAGAGAGTCAACGTTTCTGAAGCTTTAAGTATGGCTGGAGATTTAACTATTACAGCTACAAGAAACAATGTTCTGTTAATTAGGGAAACGGATGGGAAGAGACAATATATCAGGTTAGATATGCAAAGCAAGGAATTGTTCAATTCCCCCTATTATTATTTGCAAAATAATGATGTACTATACATCCAACCAGGAAGTGCAAAATATGCAAGTGTAGATTCCAGTTACAGGAATGTAAGTATTGTACTTTCAGCTCTTTCCGTAATCGCATTAATAATTTCTCGTTTTTAAAATTGTTTTAATAATGGCTAACACCGAAGAATATAGGTCCGACTCTAGAATAGAGGGAGTTGATAGACCTATTAATATTAAAGAGCTTATAGCTAAATATATATACCATTGGCCAGTTTTCGCGGTTGGAATAATACTCTGCGTTGTATTGGCTTTGTTTTACTTAAGATATACAGAAGAAGTTTACGCAGTAAATAGTACTCTGTTAATTAAAGATGAAAAGAAGGGAGCTACACCTGGAGGTGATTTGCTGAATGAACTTGACATATTTGGGAGTTCAAAGGTAGTTGATAATGAAATCGAAATTTTAAAATCTAAGGCTCTAATGCGTAAGGTTGTCGACCGGTTAAACCTGATGATTACATTTAGAGCTGAAGGTCGAGTAATTAATTCAGATATTTACTTTACTAAGCCCGTTAATATTGGCGTTGTTCAGATTGATAGCGCTTGGTATGATAAAAGCTTGTCGTTAAGCTTTCCGTCGGCAAATACCTACTTAATTGAAGATAAAGAAACAGGCACGAAAGTTAAAGGGATGCTCAATGTACTTCAAAGGAATATTTTAGGAGTATATAAGATCGATCGCAATCCACGCTTTAGTAAGTGGAAGGATAAGGCGCTTAATATTACGATAAGTGACCCGCAATCAACCGTTGATCAATGTTTAGAACAACTAAACGTGAACTTATCGACCAAACAGTCCACGGTTTTAAGCCTTTCATTCCAAACCACAGTTCCTCAGCGCGGGAAAGACATTTTAAACACCTTAGTTCAAGTTTACAATGAAGCTGCTCTAGCTGATAAAAATAGAACAACACAAAGTACTATTCAATTTATAGATGAGCGATTAAAGCTCATTAGTGGAGAGTTGACTGATGTTGAAAAAGATGTGGAAGGTTTTAAAAGTAATCTTGGCCTTACTGATATAAGTTCAGAAGCTAATCTCTATTTGGAGAATGTTAAAGCTAATGACGCAAAGTTAAATGAGATTAATTTACAGATAAGTGTTATTAATGATGTTAATCGCTACGTGAATTCAAATTCAATGCAGGAAAAACTCCCTAGTACTCTTGGAATAAATGATCCTGTTTTGTTAGGACAGATAACGAAATTAAGCGAATTGCAACTTCAACGTGATCAATTACTATCTACTACAACTGAAGGAAACCCACTCGTGGTGCCCCTAATAAAGCAGATTGAAACCACGAGAGCAGGAATCAAATCTAATATAGAAAATATATCTAAATCTTTAAATAATACAAAGAAAGAGCTTCAAGGTAACGATTCTCAGTTTCAAGGTTCTATCAAGAAAATTCCCGGACAAGAGAGACAATTAATTAGTATTAAAAGACAACAAAGTATTAAAGAGACGCTATACCTTTATTTACTACAAAAGAAAGAAGAAGCGGCTTTGTCTTATGCATCAGCTGTTGCCGATAGTAGGATTGTGGACTCAGCTTTCTCATCTAAATATCCCGTTAAACCAAAGAGAATATTTGTTTATTTACTTAGCCTAGTAGCTGGTATAATGTTACCTGTTAGTTATATTTATTTAAAGGAACTGCTTAATAACAGAATAGAAAGTTCATCTGATATATCTAATTTAACTTCTACCCCGATACTTGGAGAGATTTTTTATAATGAAAGTACAGATCCAATTGTAGTTCATGTAAATAGTAGGAAGGCTATTGCTGAGCAGTTTCGGTCCATTCGTACTAATATGCAGTTTCTGCATGGTAAAAAGGTGCCAGGTAAGGGCAATGTTACTCTACTTACATCCAGTATGTCTGGAGAAGGAAAAAGTTTTGTTTCCAGTAATATTGCAACGGCATTAGCAATAAGCGGAAAAAAGACTGTATTACTAGAATTGGACTTACGTAAACCTAAAGTAAGTAAATACCTGGCGTTAGAAAATAAAGTAGGGTTAAGTAATTATTTAATAGGTAAAGCTACAGTTCAAGAGATAATACAACCTGCATCAGAAAGTGGTAACTTATATGTCATAGGATCTGGGCCTATACCTCCTAATCCTTCTGAATTGCTTATTCAACCTGAAATTGAAGTTTTAGTAAACTATTTAAAGGAAAATTTCGATGAAGTTTTAATTGATACCCCACCAGTAGGGTTAGTGACTGACGCTCAAATTCTTGCTAGATTGGCCGATGCAACTATATATCTTGTTCGTCAAGATGTAACATTCAAAGAGCAGATCAAAAACCTAGATGAATTATATCGAGGACTGAAATTCCCTAAACTAAATGTTATTTTGAACGGAATCCAATTGGGCGGCCAATATGGTTACGGTTATGGCTACGGTTATGGTTATGGCTACGGTTACTATTCAGATGATGTAAAACATGAGAAAAAGGGCTTATCTGCAGTTCTGAAAGATTTATTAAAACGGTTTTAACATATAACGATTTATAATTGATCAATAAATAATGAGCAATAGTTTAAAAACAATTTTGATTACAGGGGGCGCAGGCTTCATTGGGTCTAATTTGTGTGAATATTTCCTAAAAAAGGGATACAAAGTACGTGTTCTAGATAATTTCTCTACTGGACATAGACATAATATTGAACCATTCCTAGAGAATGCCAATTTTCAATTAATTGAAGGTGATATTCGTAGTTTGGAAAATTGTATTAGTGCAACAAATGGCGTGGATTATGTTTTGCATGAAGCAGCATTGGGTTCGGTTCCTAGATCAATTAATGACCCAATTACCTCCAATGAGGTTAATGTATCAGGATTCTTAAACATGTTAGTTGCAGCTAGAGATTCTAATGTTAAGCGATTTGTTTATGCTGCAAGTTCCTCTACTTATGGAGATTCTGAAGCTCTGCCAAAGGTAGAAGACAAGATCGGCAAACCTTTATCTCCTTATGCAATCACTAAATTTGTGAATGAATTATATGCCGATATTTTTAGTAAAACCTACGGACTAGAAACAATTGGACTTCGTTACTTTAACGTGTTTGGTCGTCATCAAGACCCTAAAGGTGCCTATGCAGCAGTAATTCCAAAATTCACTATGCAATTTATGAATTATGAAAGTCCTGTAATTAATGGAACTGGCGATTACTCACGTGACTTTACTTACATTGACAATGTAATTCAGATGAATGAACTCGCGATGCTTACAGAAAATCCTGAGGCTATAAACACAGTATATAATACTGCAGTAGGCGATCGGACAACCCTAAATGAACTAACTGGTTATATAAAGGAATTTTTAGTGAGATATGACTCTAAAATCGCTGATGTGAACGTGGTTTACGGACCTAATCGCCAAGGCGATATCCCTCATTCATTAGCAAGCATAGAAAAGGCAGAAAGTATCTTAAATTATAAACCAACACATAAAATAAAGGATGGCTTGAAAGAAGCGGTTCTTTGGTACTGGAATAACTTAAAATAATTACTCAATCTCATTTATACCTTACATTTTATTTATAGAATATCATATGTCATCCTCACAAATTAAAATCGCAGTAATTGGCCTTGGCTATGTGGGTCTACCTTTGGCTCGTTTATTTGCAACAAAATATCCAGTAATTGGGTTTGATATCAATCAAGCTAGAATTGAAGAATTAAATTCTGGAATTGATAATACCCTTGAAGTTTCGAGTGAAGTTTTGAAATCAGTTCTAGTTGCCAAGCCATCTTTTTCTAATGGATTATTCTGTTCATCAAATTTAGATGATATTAAAGATTGTAATGTTTATGTTATAACCGTTCCAACTCCTGTTGATAAAAATAATAGACCGGACCTCACACCATTGTATAAATCAAGTGAAACAGTCGGGAAAGTTTTAAAAGCCGGAGATATAGTTATTTATGAATCAACAGTATATCCGGGAGTTACTGAAGAAGAATGTGTTCCGGTGCTAGAACGGGTTTCAGGCTTGATTTTTAATAAAGATTTTTTTGCAGGATACTCACCTGAGCGTATAAATCCGGGAGATAAGGAACATACTGTAGAGAAGATACTAAAAGTTACCTCTGGCTCGACTCCTGAAATAGGCAAAAAGGTTGATGATCTTTATAAATCCGTAATTATAGCAGGCACCCATTTGGCCCCTTCAATAAAGGTAGCTGAAGCCGCAAAAGTAATTGAAAACTCTCAACGTGATATTAACATAGCTTTTGTAAATGAATTAGCCAAGATCTTTAATAAGCTAAATATTGATACTCATGCAGTTCTTGAAGCTGCAAGTACCAAGTGGAATTTTTTGCCATTTAAACCAGGTTTAGTCGGTGGACACTGCATCGGTGTAGATCCATACTATCTGGCTCAAAAGGCTCAAGAACATGGTTATCATCCAGAGATCATTTTAGCAGGAAGAAGATTAAATGACGGGATGGGAGAGTATGTGGCTCATGAAGTCGTAAAATTGATGGTGAAGAGAGATATTGCGGTGAAAGGAGCAAAGATTCTGATGCTAGGAATAACCTTCAAAGAAAATTGCCCAGACGTCAGAAATACGAAAGCTGTTGATGTATTAAATACATTAAAGGATTATGATACAGATATAACAATATTCGATCCTTGGGCAAAGCCATCAGATGTTAAACATGAATATGGATGGGACTGCATAAATGTATTAAATGGGGAGAGAGATTTCGACGCAGTAATTTTGGCTGTTTCCCATTCTGAGTTCGCTTCGCTGGATTTAGACAGTCTTTGCAAAACAAATAGGATTATTTATGATGTAAAGGGAATTCTTAGCCAGGCTGATGGTAGATTGTAGTCAATATTAATAAATAATTTAATTATGAAGGGCATTGTATTAGCCGGAGGTTCTGGAACTAGATTATATCCAATAACAAAAGGAATCTCAAAGCAGCTGCTACCAATCTATGATAAGCCAATGATTTTTTATCCGATTTCGGTTTTAATGTTGGCTGGAATACGTGAAATACTGATTATCTCTACTCCTCAGGATCTGCCTGGATTCAAACGTTTATTGGGTGATGGATCGGATTTTGGTGTAAATTTTGAGTATGCAGAACAACCGACTCCTGATGGTCTTGCACAAGCTTTCATTATTGGAGAGAAATTTATTGGAGATGATTCTGTTTGTTTAATATTAGGAGATAATATTTTTTATGGACATAATTTTTCTAGAACATTAAACGAGGCCGTTGATAATGTCGTATTGAGGAACAAAGCAACAGTTTTTGGCTATTATGTGAATGATCCTGATAGATATGGGGTTGCTGAATTTGATACCGAGGGGAATGTTCTTTCGTTGGAAGAAAAACCTGAAAAACCTAAATCTAATTATGCTGTAGTTGGACTTTACTTTTTTCCAAACAAGGTTATTGAGGTTGCAAAGCAGATAAAGCCTTCTAGCAGAGGTGAATTGGAGATTACGACAGTAAACCAAGTGTTTTTAGAACTTAATGAGTTGAAAGTGCAATTATTGGGAAGGGGATTCGCGTGGTTGGATACTGGAACACATGATTCACTATCGGAAGCTTCAACGTTTGTTGAAGTATTAGAAAAAAGGCAAGGATTGAAAATTGCCTGCTTGGAGGAAATTGCATTTAAAAACAATTGGATAACGAAGGAAAAGCTTTTCGAGCTTGCGAAACCTATGATGAAGAATGAATACGGCAAATATTTAATTAAAATAGCGGAAAGAAAATGAAAATAATCGAAACAGATATTGAGGATGTTGTCATCATTGAACCAAAAATATATTCTGATAGTAGAGGTTACTTTTTTGAATCTTTTTCTGAGAATCAGTTCAGCAAGGTTGTTGAGACAAAATTCGTTCAAGATAATGAGTCTAAATCTTCTTTCGGTGTTTTAAGGGGGCTTCATTTCCAAAATCCGCCATATGCGCAATCCAAATTAGTAAGGGTTATAAAAGGTCGAGTCTTAGATGTAGCGGTTGACATTCGAAAAGCTTCACCTACATATGGAAAACATGTTGCAGTTGAGTTGAATGAGGAAAATAAACTTCAGTTTTTTGTTCCAAGGGGGTTTGCTCATGGCTTTGTTGTATTATCCGAAGAAGTTATATTTCAATATAAGTGTGACAATTACTATAATCCACAGGCTGAAGGAGCGATTTTATGGAATGATCCGATGCTAGCAATAGATTGGATATTATCTGATGATCAAATTACGCTTTCAGAAAAGGACAAGAATAACCGTTGCTTTGATGAGCTCGAATCTCAATTTGATTACACAGTGAAACAGTAAAACCTGATTAGATAGCTCCTAATGTAGGGCAATAAATAATAAGAAAATGAATAAAAAGATAGTTGTTACGGGTGGAGCAGGATTTATTGGTTCACATGTTATTCGGAGATTTGTAAATAGTTATCCAGAATATCAGATTATAAATTTAGACAAATTGACTTATGCTGGTAACTTGGCTAATCTTAAAGATATTGAAAATCAACCGAATTACAGATTTGTTAAGGGAGATATAACGGATGTGGAATTTATAGAGTCATTTTTCAATAAAGAGAAACCTGACAATATTATTCATTTAGCAGCAGAATCACATGTCGACCGCTCTATAAGTAATCCTACAGAATTTGTAATGACAAATGTTTTGGGGACAGTAAATCTTTTAAATGCAGCAAAGAAGTATTGGGTAGGTAATTATAATGAGAATCGATTTTATCACGTTTCAACAGATGAAGTTTATGGTGCTTTAGGTGAAGAAGGTCTATTTACAGAAGAAACGAGATATGATCCACATTCTCCTTATTCAGCGTCAAAAGCGAGTTCAGATCATTTTGTGAGGGCTTATCATGATACATATGGAATAAATGCGGTAATATCAAACTGCTCGAATAACTATGGCTCTCATCATTTCCCGGAGAAATTGATTCCTCTTGCTATTAATAATTTATTGAATAACAAATCTGTTCCTGTTTATGGAAAGGGGGAGAATATTAGAGATTGGTTATGGGTTGAGGACCATGCCAGGGCGATTGATGTTATTTTTCACAAAGGTAAGAGTGGAGAAACATTTAATATTGGAGGGCATAACGAGTGGAAGAATATCGACTTAATTATCTTGTTATGTAAAATCATGGATGGGAAATTGAAGCGAGTTGCTGGCTCTTCTGAAAAATTAATTTCCTTTGTAAAGGATCGAGCAGGACATGATATAAGATATGCAATTGATTCAAGTAAATTGCAGAAAGAATTAGATTGGGTGCCAAGTCTTCAATTCGAAGAGGGGTTAGAAAAAACAGTTGATTGGTATCTAGCGAATACCGCTTGGTTAGACGACGTAACTAGCGGCGGTTATTTGAAATATTACCAAGACCAATACGTCAAGAGATAGGATTTCACCTGATGGAAAAATATAGAAACCATTCTACCTCAAAAACAATACTAATTTATAATTCGGTTGGTTATTTTGTGCCCCTTTTCTTTAAGGAAGGAATTCCTGCGTATCCTGTTTATAAGCAAATTCCCTTTTTTTTAAAAGTCATAAGAAAAATATTAATCAAACTTAATGTTTCTAAATCTTTGTGGTTTGATGAATGGAAAAGTAATCTTAGTGATATTGAAACTGTAATTTTTTTTTCTACAAATCCATTTGAAGCAGTTGAATATATTAAAGAAAAAAAAGCCAACGTTAGAATAATATTTTGGTATTGGAATCCAGTATTTAGAGGTATTAAACCCGCCGAAATACCTGATGATTTGTGTGAAAAATGGTCATTTGATAAGAATGACTGCATGCATTATGGCATGAAATATAATACTACTTTCTATTTTAATTCGATAAAACTCCCTTTTGCTGCAGCCGTTTACGATATAGTTTTCGTTGGAGTAGATAAGGGTAGGCGGTCTGCTTTAAATAAAATTAATGAGAATATCTCAATATCAGGTGCGAATACGCACTTCTATATTGTTGATGATTCCTGGAGTAAAAGAACGTATAATGGGGCGTTTCCGCCTATAAGTTATCCTAATTATTTAGAACTAGTATCTAAAAGTAAGGCGATTTTAGATTATGTTCAAGAAGGTCAGGAAGGGCTTACGCTTAGAGTGATGGAATCAATATTTTTTAATAAGAAATTGATAACTAACGACAGAACCATTATTCTGAACGATTTTTATAATGCTGATAATATATTTATTCTAGATGTAGATAACATCCAGAATTTAAGCACGTTTTTAAATACACCTTATCAACCCATCAATCCCGAGATTGTGGAAAGATACAATTTTGTTAACTGGTTGAGACGTTTCTTTATCCAATAAATGAATATTAAAATAAAAGTAATACATGCGCGAATTCATTAAGTCTTTTTTTTCATTTGGTTTGGCCACAACAATAGAAAAGCTCATAGCTTTTATGCTAATACCGATTTATACAAGATTCTTTACGAAGGTTGAATTCGGCGTTATTGATTTAATTCAAGTTGTATTAGGTATGGCTTCTATTTTTGCTGTTCTTCAACTTGAGTCTGCTTTACAGCGATATTATTATGAATTTGAAGGAAGGACAAAAAAAGTATATATCTCGACCATCTTTTTTGTTATAGTGGTTTTATCTTTATCAGTAGCCTTAATCCTTACAATTTTTTCCTCTCAAATCTCATTATTAATTTTTAAAACAGCAAATTATTCTACACTAATTAAATTGGCATCTTGGCAACTACCACTAACCAATTTTTCAATGATAGGTTATATTCTCTTGAGATATGAAAAAGAAAATGTTAGGTTCGTCTTGCTGATTGCAACAAAAGTTGCTATGTCGCTTATTTCAGTCATGATATTTGTGGTTTGGTTAAAGCAGGGGATTAATGGTGTCTTTTATGCTCAGTTAATAGGGTTAGCAGCCTCAACAACTTTTTTATTTTTCTCTATTCGAAAATTTCTAGTTCTTGAAGTTTCCTCTGGCTTATTCACAAGGTCAATTCAGTATGCTTTGCCTTTTTTTCCCGCGAGAGTAGGAAGTGTATTACTTTCCTATGCCAATAGATTTTTTATGGTGGGATATCTAACAATCGCCTCAATAGGGCTTTATTCGCTTTCGTTAAAACTCGCATCAGCGATACAGTTAGTTTATTCAGCATTTATTATGGCTTGGGCGCCATTTATGTTTGAGCAGCTCAAAAAACCTAGTCACAAGGCATTGTTCCCAAGAGTTTTGCTTCTAGTTGCATCCCCAGTGTTTTTATTGGTGGCATTGATTGCACTATTTTCAAAGGAACTGGTTCTTATTATTGCCTCTGCCGAGTTTCAAGAATCCTATCACTACGTAGGTGGTCTATCTTTATATTTTTCCTTGTTTATTTTTAAAGAAATAGTTGATATAGGTCCAAAACATATGGAAAAGACTAAGTATCTTTCATATACCTTTTTCATGTCTGTTATAATAAACGTAGTGAGCTTATACGTGTTTATAAGAATATATGGTATTTATGGGGTTGTCTATTCAATGCTTATTACCAATACATTCTTATTAATAGTAAGTTGGGTAGTATCTAATCGATTGTATTTTATTCCATTTAGTGTTGTAAAATTTGTTTTATTAGCTTTGCCAGCATATATTCTTTCAATAGGATCTATGTATGGCCTCCCATCCTTGTCCATTAGAGTGTTAATTTCTTTGATGGTTATAGGCATTTATGGATTTGCCTTTTGGAAGTATTACACTTCATTTAAGAATCAGAATATAAATGATAGTAACTTAAATTTGACCAACTAATAATCTAATGATTTATATACTTATTTTATTATTATTATTACTATTATCCTTCCATTTTGATTTTAATAATCAAAAAGGGGGAGAGAATTTTTGGTACTTGACTGTTCTGTTGATATTAATTGTACTATCAGGATTTAGATATAAAGTTGGAGGAGATACTCTGGCCTATTTTGATTTTTTTAAAGACTATCCATTTATTTCAGACCTTCCAAGGTATGATTTTGCCAATAGCAAATGGGACCCGTTTTGGGTGATATTATCCTCAATTTCAAAATCAATCATTAACGACTTTACCTTTTTTCAATTTCTTCATGCGATAATTCTCAATATTATATTTTTTCGTTTTGTTAGTAAGTATACTTCATTTCGATTCACTGCAATCTTGGTATACTATATCTTCTTCTACATTTATTTCAACACGGAAATTATGAGAGAATCTCTCGCAATTTGTTTTTTTTTATTGGCTTATCCATTTTTAAAGGAGAAAAAATGGATCAAATATTATTCATTAGCAGCTGTCGCTTTCCTCTTTCATTCATCCGCAATTATAATTTTTACGTTTCCCTTATTCAGAAATATTAGAATTGATAAAAGGAGTATAGGCGTACTTATCATCGGATTTGTGATTCTTAATGCAATATTAAACTACTTCCCCACATTAATACAAACAATTCTTTTCTCGGAAAGGTTGTCAAATAGGTTTGAGACGTATTCAGAATTTAAAACAGATATAAATGGCATGCTTAATATATTTTTTTATTATGCCTTTTTACCCTATTTAGTTGTTGCATTAAATAATAAAATACGTCGACGGAAACAACTCTTTGAGGAGCTACACATGCTGTATTTTGTTTTAGTAATGATAGTTGTTTCAATTTCTGGATTTGCTAGAATGTTGAATTATCTAACACCGTTTATGATAATATATTTCGCCGACTTTTTGAATACTCTTTATCAAAGAAGAACTTTTTCTCAATTAAGTGGCCAGGTCGTTTTCCTGATCTTATTAGCTTCTACTATTCCTAAAATTAGATATTATAGCGCTGATACCTCAAAATTTTATAACGGTACACATCGATATAATTTGTATTACCCATATACTTCAATCTTTAATAAGGAGGAGTATAGATTTAGAGATATAATATTTAGAGAAGGTCAGAAAGAATCTTTAAATAGAGACTAGATAATTAAGAGATATAAAGACAAAGAAATATGGTTACACTTTTAATAAGATCGACTAATTATAATATATGAGAGTTTTGGTTATTGGGAATGGCTCTACGGGTATCGACAACAATGAAAAATTTTTTATAAATAATCATACAGGTGATTTTTTATTGAAAATCAAGGAGTTTCACGATGTGACATTCGTGCAAAATGTTACAAAATTTGATTCAAATAATAACTTGCAGAATTTCGACCTAAAGTCAAATGCGATTAAACATGAGTTAATTCATAATAATAAGAGTTTTAAGGGTTTATTTCGACTTTACAGGTTAATTAAAAAATCCGATTTTATATACATTTTTTTTCCTGGGACATTGGGTAGGATTGCGGGACTAATTTCAATCATATTAAAAAAAAGAACTGGACTTTATATCAGAGGTCAATATTATAAACAGTATAAACTAGATGAAAATATACTAAGAAGTATCAAATTTATCTTAACCGTATCGCCTCATTTTATTAGCGATTTAACTACATATTGTGACGATGTAGAAATTATTACGCCAATGATTTCGATTAAGAAAGAGGATCTTTTTTTGGATCGAGATTACTCCAAGCCAGAAAAATGGAACTTACTATTTGTCGGTCGCGTTGAGGAGAGAAAAGGAATCTATGAATTACTTGAGATAGCGAGCTTCTTGAAACAACGAAATATTGAATTTACATTAAATATTATTGGAGGAGGTGATCTATATAGCCAAATGGGCAATCTTATTGCTAACAAGGGTCTAGAAAATGATGTAAAACTACATGGCCAGATCTCTGACAAAGATGTATTGATGAATTTTTATCGGGCGGCTAATGCTTTTATATTCACATCGCACGACGAGGGATTTCCAAGGGTTCTTTACGAGGCAATGGCTAGCTCATTGCCAATATTTACAACTTTTGTCGGAGGTATTCCTGGAAGGATGATAAGCAAGTATAATTGTATTGAAATACCATGCAAGAATGGTGAGGGATCTGGCGAAATCGTTTTTAATGGGTTATCAGATCTAAAGTTGATGTCCCAAATTGGAACGCAGGGACAGAACACCATTTCAGATATTATAAATGGAGATTCCTTAAGGCATGAGCAGCTCCTCTTAAATAAATTAGCTAAATTATCATGAGTTTTCTAATAAAATACTGGAATTTTAAGCCACTTGGCATTCCTAAAATGCTTTTTTTAGTATTCAAGGTTTTATTTGTAACCCTATTTGAGAGAATCTCAAGTCTATTCTGGAGATGGGACATGGGGCGTTGCGGGAAAAATGTTGTTATTCAGTTGGGGACTTCAATTAGACACCCTAAAAATTTACATTTAGGTAATGATATTTCAATTGGTAGGAGGTGTACCATTTTTACTGAGTTTTCAGACAGTAAACTCGTCATAGGTAATAAATCTCAAGTTAATAGTGATTGTATATTAGATTTTTCGGGAGAATTATTGATACTTGAAAACGTTCTAATTTCAGAGGGGGTTAATATAATGACCCACGATCATGGTTATGATCCGCGTTCAAAACCTAATAAGAGGCCATTAACTATAGAGAGTAATGTCTGGATTGGCGCTCACTCAATAATACTTCCTCAGGTTGATTTTATTGGCGAGAATTCAATTATAGCCGCCGGATCAATAGTTACAAAAGATATACCAAGCAATGTAATAGTAGGAGGCAATCCTGCCAGAATTATTAAAAATAGATAATGAAAATTTCCTATCCTTTGCTTTGTTATTATCCATCTCAGGCGGGTGGTCCAGCAAATACACTTTATTGGTTAAATAAAAGTATGGGGACAATGGGGCACCATGCAAATGTAATTTCAACCAAATACGGATTGCCAGATAATGATATCGACTACCAAACCCTCTTCCTTAACTACAATATAAATGTTGAATTTGTGGAAGGAGGTCTTTTGTCATTCCTTGCGCCTAAGAGGGTTCGTAATCTATTAAATGTAGATGTTGTTCATTTTTCTAGTATTTTCTTTTCACCAACACTTTTTATCATTTTTTTTGGGCTTCTATTTAGAAAAACAGTTTTGATTTCCCCAAGGGGAGAGCTGTATCCATCTGCTCTATCTAGGAAAAGCTTAATAAAATCAATATTTATTGGGACTTTGAGATTATTCCAGAAAAGGCTTAATTTTCATGCAACGAACGATTATGAGAAAGATTTAATTGAGCGTTATTTTCCAAAAGCACGAGCAATAGCCGTACTTCCAAATTATATAGAGGTGCCAAAGAAAAAGGAAATCTCCAGAAAAAAGCAAATTCTTTTTTTAGGTAGAATTAATCCGATAAAAAATATAGACCTTTTGATAAGATCATATTATAAACTTTCGGCCCAAATTACTCAAGAGTTTAAGTTGGTAATATGTGGCGAAGCTAAGTTGGACTATGAAGAGGAATACTTGATTGGTCTACGAAAGTTAATTTCTGAGCTAGATTTGGATAATAATGTAATATTATTGGATGGAGCCTTTGGTGAAGATAAAGAAATTCTCCTTTCCGAATCCTATTGTACTGTTTTGCCTTCAAAGTCGGAAAACTTTGGTAATGTGGTACTGGAGTCTCTTTGTCAAGCTACTCCTGTTATTGTTTCAAAAAATGCTCCCTGGTCTATTTTAGAAAATTTCAATGCTGGATTTTGGGTTGATTGCACCGAGAAAGCTATAAGCGAGGCCCTCTTTCAAATTATAGCTATGCATGAGAATGAATATAGATTGATGAGAAGTAATGCCCTTTCTTTAGCACTTAGTGAATTTGATATTGGGAAAAATATTTATAAATGGGAGCATTTCTATGAATCCTTAAAATAACAAAGACGAAATCCAAGAAATTATGTCTATTTGGCATTATAATAGCGAAGAGGGAATTAACGCATTCATTTAAAATAAATATCTGCAGAATGTTTAACTTAATAAGAAATAAGATGAGAATAGCCTTTATTTTTTTGTGTCTCTTACCATTGTTGTCCTATAGCAGTTCCAATGATGATGGTATTAACTTAATTGCTTCAGGGAAGTCGTCTTATTCCATCGTTGTACCAGCTGATGCAACTGCTTCTGAGAATTATACAGCTTCGCAGCTTCAAAGCTATTTATTAAAAATTTCAGGTGTTAAATTGGAGCTTGTAAGTGAAGCGGCATCTGCTAAGGGTAAAAAATATATTTTTGTCGGATTAACCAATTTTGTTAAAACTAATACTAATGCGGCGACAATTGCAAGTTGGGGAAGAGATGGTATCTTAATTAAAACATTAGATGGCAATCTGATAATTAGCGGTGGGAGGCCAAGAGGTGCTCTAAATGCACTATACCAATTCCTAGAGAGTTATCTGGAATGTAGATGGTGGACACCAAAGAATACGTACATTCCTAAAAAACAAAATATCCAGTTAAATGCCATCAATGTAAATTATGTACCCCCCTTTAATTACAGGAATCATTTTATTTACAATACAACGTCAAGTCCAGCCTTTGCCTCTACACTTCGCGAGAATGGCGATGATCAGAAATTAACCGTTCAACAGGGTGGAAACGAGAAAATTTTAGGCTTTGTTCACACCTTTAGTAAAATATTGCCTCCAAATATTTATTTTAGACAACATCCGGAGTGGTACTGCGATCCTAATAATCATGACCTTCCTTCGACTTCCAGATCAAAGGAACCTGAATCACAAATTACCCAGCTTTGTATGACTAATGAAGCTTTGTATAAGGAATTTCTCAAGAATACATTAAAGTGGGTAGCAGAAAATCCCTCATATAATATCATTTCAATCTCTCAAAATGACTATAGGGGATACTGTCATTGTGATGCTTGTCAAAAGGTTATTAAGGAAGAAGGATCGCCTTCAGGTCCACTTTTACGATTTGTCAATAGAATTGCAAATGAGATTGGCAAAAGGTACCCTAATAAGAAAATTGAAACGTTAGCGTATTATTTTTCATTAAAACCACCCACTAAGACAAAACCTGCTGGAAATGTTATAATAAGAATAGCACCTATAACGTTGAACTTCGCATATCCATTAAGTAGTGCTCAGAATGCTGATGTAAAAGATATCATAATTCAATGGGCAAAAATAAGTAAAGAGAATTATTATTGGGATTACAATACTAATTTCCGCAATCTAATTCTGCCTCACCCAAGTTTTAATCGGATTGGAGATGATTTAAAGTTTTTATCCGCTAATAATGTCAAAGGAGTATTTATTCAGGACAATAAATACACAGACGGTTTTGGTTATTTTTTAGATATGCAAGCCTGGGTTGTAGGCCATTTGCTCTGGAATCCAAACTTGGATCAAAAGAAGCTAACAGATGAGTTTATGACAAATTATTATGGTGCTGGAGGGAATTATTTGAGTCAATATATGAATTTGATTAACACCTCCTTTCGTGCTAGTAACAAAAGTTTAACAACCTTTAATACTGACTACTCATTTATTACATTAAATGTCTTGAATAATAGTACAACGATGTTTAATAATGCACTAAAAGTAGCGAAAACGAACAGTACATTCTATGATAGAGTGATGAAGGAGAAAACGGCTTTTGACTTTGCCTGGTTGTACTTTTATAATCCCAATAAAAAGGCTGCCATGATAAAAAGAGAAACTTTTTTAGGGCCGGCTAATTATTCAGCGAGTGTGGACAGCCTTTTTGATAAATTAAAGAAATATAATGTTAAGAATATTGACAGAACAATTTCTAATGATAATTATAAAAGAAAATTGCTACCTCAATCTTATTCTAAAAATGAGGACATAAGTAATAGTAGGATTGTTATACAACAAACAGATTTTAAACTTTATAAAGAAGGTACTGTAACAGGGTTCGCCAGTGACAACAATGCCTCTGATAAATTGGTGGCAACGGTGGATGGAACATCCGAACAATGGGCCATACAAGCATTATTAGGTGATTATAAGGATGCTTTTGATAGCAATAGCAAATGGACAGTAACAGCCTTTGTAGATGTCGATTTGAATAAGCCGGTATCACAATTAGTAAGTCCAGGATTTGTCAATATTGGAATTTATGATACTAAAAGCAAAAAGAACATTGCTTTGAATAAAATATCGGTGACTAGGTTGACCGGAGTAAATTATACAAGGCTAATATTGCCACCTGTAATCTTGTCTGATGCTGTATATATATGGGTTTCTATTGTTGATAAAAATGGAAACGTCAATAAACTAAAGGTAGATAAGATCGAACTTAATAGAACAAATTAATAATCAGCTTAATGATTTATCCTAATTAAAATATAAATATGTTTAAGAATAAAACTTTGCTAATATCAGGCGGGACAGGATCTTTTGGAAATGCAGTATTGCACCGATTTTTGCATACTGATCATTTTAAAGAGATTAGAATTTTTTCAAGAGATGAAAAGAAACAGCATGATATGCGTGTTGCATTAAATAATCCAAAACTTAAATTCTACATTGGAGATGTTCGTGATTATAACTCCATAGAGCGAGCAATGCGCGGAGTAGATTATGTTTTCCATGCAGCTGCTCTAAAGCAAGTCCCATCATGTGAGTTCTTTCCAATCGAGGCTACAAAAACAAATGTATTTGGAACCCAAAATACCATTGATGCGGCGATTGCCAATAAAGTTACAAAAGTTATTTGTTTGAGTACTGACAAGGCAGCTTACCCGATAAACGCGATGGGAATCTCAAAAGCTTTAATGGAAAAAGTAGCAATTGCTGCCTCAAGAAACATTACGGAGAACTCAACGACGATTTGCTTGACAAGATATGGAAATGTAATGGCTTCAAGAGGTTCCGTTATTCCATTATTTCTTCAGCAGATCCAAAATGGGAACGATATTACAATAACTGATCCTAATATGACTCGTTTCTTAATGTCATTGGAAGAAGCAGTAGACCTTGTTTTATTTGCCTTTGAACATGGAAACCAAGGAGATTTATTTGTGAATAAAGCTCCCGCTGGGACGATTGGAGATTTAGCGCAGGCATTAAAGGAAATGTGTAACTCCCAAACGCAAGTTAAAATAATCGGAACAAGGCATGGCGAAAAACTTTATGAGACTCTATGTACACGTGAAGAAATGTTGAAAGCTGAAGATATGGGTGAATTTTATAGAATTCCTGCTGATAATAGAGATCTAAATTACAATCAATACTTTTCTGAAGGAGAAGAGGATATTTCAAATGTTGAAGATTACCATTCTCATAATACGAAAAGAGAGGATGTTGAGGGAATGAAAAGATTGCTTTCGAAACTTCCACTTATAAGAAAAGAAGTGTTTGGAGAAAGTGATGTTGTCCAGTATCCGGGATAGTAGAGTGTAGATAACTATGATTCAAGAAGAAAAAATAGAACTTATTAAGGGAGGCATACATACGGATCAAAGAGGGTCATTGCGGTTTTTTAATAACTTTGATTTAGGACCAATTAAACGTTTTTATGTTTCAGAACATCCTGATATGAATATTGTGAAAGCGTGGCAAGGTCATAAAAAGGAACAAAAATGGTTCTATGTTATAGCAGGTTCATTCAAGGTGGTTTTAGTGCAACCAGATGATTGGGATAACCCTTCAGAAAATTTGGAGTATGAAGAGTTTGTTTTGGATGTGAATAAAAATGAAGTGCTAAGCGTTCCTGGAGGACATGCATCTGGCTTTAAAGCATTATTGCCAAATTCTAAATTGATGGTTTTTTCGGATTTTTCATTAGATGATTCATTAAATGATGACTTTAGATATGGGAAAGACCTGTGGTATAAATGGTAAATAAATTTAAACTGAAAACGAATATCTTATAGTCAAATACAAATATGAAAAAATTGAAAGTTGCAACAATAGTAGGTACAAGGCCAGAAATTATTAGACTTGCAGAGTGTATAAAGAAATGTGATGATTTTTTTGATCATATATTAATTCATACAGGTCAAAACTACGACTATGAACTTAATGAAATATTTTTTGAGAATTTGGAGTTAAGGAAACCAAACTATTTCTTAAATGTTGCAGGAAGTCACTTAGGAGAAACAATCGGCAATGTAATTGCTAAGTCTTACGAAGTGTTGCAGAAAGAAATGCCGGATGCTTTGTTAGTATTAGGTGATACAAATAGCGTTTTATGTACTATTTCTGCGAAGCGATTGAAGATCCCGATATTTCACATGGAAGCAGGGAATAGATGTTTCGATCAAAATGTGCCAGAAGAAATTAATAGAAAGATATCGGATCATATAAGTGATATTAATTTGACTTATACAGAGCACAGTCGTAGATATCTTTTGAGCGAAGGATTTAGGAAAGATCATGTTTTTGTAACTGGTTCTCCGCTAAGAGAGGTACTTACCAAGTATTCTTCACATATTGATGGATCTGATGTTTTAGAAAGACTTAGTTTAAAAACAAACGGTTTTATAGTTGTAAGTGCCCATCGTGAGGAAAATGTTGACCTTAAGGATCACTTTGATATTTTAGCTGCCAGCCTAAATGCAGTTGCAGAGAAATATCAGATGCCCATTATATTTTCTACTCACCCAAGGACCCAAAAAAGAATTAAAGAAAAAGAGATTACATTTCATCCATTAATACAAAATATTCAACCCTTGGGCTTTTTTGATTATGTAAAGTTGCAGCAACACTCTTATATCGTATTGTCTGATAGCGGTACTATCAGTGAAGAATCAGCTATGATGGGATTTCCTGGGATTAGTATAAGGACGAGCACTGAACGTCCTGAAGCAATAGATGCAGGAACAATTGTGTTAGGGGGAATTAGTACCGACCAAGTGCTTCAATCTATTGAACTTGTTAAGGGGACCCAAAACAATAAACAGGAATTACCTTGGGAATATAAAGTTGAAAATACCTCTGATAGAGTAGTAAGGGTTATACAAAGTTATACATCAATTGTTAACAGAGTAACTTGGAACAAATGAAAAAAGTATTCATTATAGGATCTAAAGGCATGGCGGGCCATGTGATTTACAATTACTTCAAGGAGAATACTAAATTTGAATTGGTCGATATTGCAAGGGGTACCGAATTTCATACGCCAAGCTATCAAATGGATGTCACAAATTTTCAAGAACTTAAAAAGATACTTGATATTGAAAAACCAGAGATTGTTATTAATTGCATTGGAATTCTAAATAAAGATGCAGAAGAACACCCCGATAAAGCAATTCTATTAAATAGCTATTTACCACATTTCCTCGCTCAAACGGGAACTCAGGTAGGATTTAAGTTGATACATATTAGTACAGACTGTGTATTCAATGGAAAGAAAGGGGGCTACACTGAAATAAGCGAGAAAGATGGAATAGGATTTTATGCGCAGAGTAAAGCACTAGGAGAAGTGTCTTATGGAAGACATTTAACTCTTAGGACCTCTATAATAGGACCAGAGTTAAAAGACAATGGAATTGGTCTTTTTCATTGGTTTATGAATCAGAAAGGGACTATTAAAGGGTATAGTAGGGCATATTGGACAGGAGTAACAACATTGGAATTATCTAAAGCTCTAGTTGAGAGCATAGAACAAGATATCAGCGGATTACATCATCTAGTAAATGAAAGCAAAATAGATAAATTTGAATTGACTAACTTATTCAAAGAGGTATTCAAAAAGAATTTGATTGAGATAGAGCCTTACGATGGATATGTTGTTGATAAGTCATTGATTAGAACCAATACTGAATTTGATTATAGTGTGCCAACATACCCTGTAATGATTAAAGAGATGAAGGGTTGGATAGACAACCACCTTAATTTATATGATTATTAATGTGAATCTTGGGGGATGAAAATACTTATTGTTACTCAATATTTTTGGCCTGAGAATTTTAGAATCAATGATTTAGCACTAGCATTAACTGAAAGAGGGCATGATGTTGAAGTATTAACGGGCAAACCAAATTATCCCCAAGGGAAATTTTATGATAATTATTCTTTTTTTTCGAAAGGACTCGAAATATGGAATGGAATAAAGATTCATAGGTCACCTTTGATTCCTAGGGGAAATTCTGGAGGGGTAAGGTTAATGCTGAATTATTTGTCTTTTGCATTTTTTAGTGTTATAAGAAGTTTCTCTATAGGTGGTGATTTTGATAAAATCCTTGTGTATGAGCCATCTCCTATTACGGTAGGTATTCCGGCTATTTTTATGAAACGCCGAAAAAAAGCTAATATTTATTTTTGGGTACAAGACTTATGGCCCCAAAGTGTTTCTGCTGCCGGAGGAATAACTAATAAATATATTATTAAGCTATTAGATAAAATTACACAGTGGATCTATAAGGCAAGTGACAAAGTCTTAATACAATCTGAAGCGTTTCGAGAGATTATCAATAAACAGGGAGTCGAAGATAAAAAGATAGTGTTCTATCCTAATTCAGTTGAATCAATATTCCAAGTTACGAGTCCTAAAACAGAATTTCTATCACTAATGCCTAAGGGATTTAACATTATGTTTGCTGGTAATATCGGTGAATCACAAGATTTTGAAACAATAATCGAAGCTGCTAAAATTGTTAAGTCTGTCAATTCTGAAATCAAATGGGTAATTCTGGGAGATGGCAGGAAAAAGAGCTATGTGGAAGATAAAATTAAAGAATTTGGATTAGAAGATAATCTCTACCTTTTAGGATCTTTTCCAGTTAATGAAATGCCTTACTTTTATGCATGTGCAGATTGTTTATTAGTGAGTCTTAAAAGAGATTACATCTTTAGCTTAACTATTCCATCAAAAATTCAGTCTTATTTAGCTTGTGGAAAACCCATTCTAGCCTCATTAGATGGTGAGGGGGGACGAATCATTACCGAAGCTAGAGCCGGATTAGTTGTAGAGTCTGAAAACCCAACTGAGTTAGCAACTCGTGCGATTGATTTTTACAATATGTCTAAAATGGATATTGATCAGATGGGCATAAATGCACGTAACTATTTTGACGTTAATTTTGAAAGAGAATTATTAGTTGATCGTTTGGAACAAATTTTCTATAATCATGCATAAAATATTACTCACTGGATCAACTGGTTTTGTAGGTACTAATCTTGTAAAACATATTCAAGAAAATAATATTGGTGAAATTTTGTTATTGAGCTTTCGAGAGGCATTACCGACGTCGTTGGAAGGTGATACAGTTGTACATTTAGCAGGTAAAGCTCATGATCTCAAGAATACGAGTAATCCTCAAGAATACTTTGAAGTGAATTTTGAGAAGACAAGGGATTTGTTTAATCTATTTCTTAATTCCGAGAATAAGGATTTTATCTATTTCAGCAGCGTTAAAGCTGTTGCTGATGCAGTTAATGGTGCACTAATAGAAGAAGAGATTGCTGACCCTCAAACACCTTACGGCAAATCAAAATTGCAAGCAGAAAGGTATTTACTAAGTAAGGACCTTCCAGTAGGTAAGCGCCTTTTTATTCTTCGTCCTTGTATGATTCATGGGCCTGGAAATAAGGGGAACCTAAATTTGCTGTATAAAGTCGTAAAAAAGGGAATACCATATCCCTTGGCTGGATTCGATAATCAACGATCTTTTTTATCTATTCAAAATCTTAATTACATCATTGAAAGAATATTAACAGATCAAAGCATTCCCGGAGGTATTTATAATATAGCAGATGATCAGTCTTTATCTACGAATTCCGTGATTAAGATAATCGGAGAGGCTGATGGAAAGGAGGCTAGACTTTGGAAAATAAACCCGGGAATTATCAAAACTATTGCGGCCATTGGCGATAAGCTACATTTACCTTTGAATTCAGAAAGATTGAAGAAACTCACGGAAAGTTATGTGGTGTCCAATAATAAGATAAAGCACGCGTTAAAAATCGAAAAATTGCCCATAAACTCAAAAGAAGGGCTTTTAACAACAATCAGAAGTTTCCGTTCAAGTTAAGATTATGCTTTACATATTTATTTTTATCTCGTTGTTTTTATCAATGTTAATTTATTTCAGAATTGCTGAGAAATTCAACATCATTGATAAACCCAATGAAAGAAGTTCACATACAAAAACAACCATTAGAGGTGGAGGTATAATTTTTCTTGTTGCTATAATCATATCTGGAATCTTAGATCTAAGATATCTGATTCCTATGATTGGAGCATCTATTATTGGAATAATCAGTTTTGTGGACGATCGCATTACCCTATCCAGTAGAATTAGAGTTTTATTTCATCTTGCAGCCGTGACACTAATGTTCTATTTCTTACCGGTGTTTGGAATTCTATCCTGGTGGGCTATAGTTATGCTTTATATTCTTGTAATAGGAATAATTAATGCTTACAACTTTATGGATGGCATTAATGGGATAACCGGATTATACAGTTTAGTAGTTTTAGGTGGCTTACAGTACGTAAATTTATATCAAAACTCTTTTGCCTTACCTGATGTAATCTGGTTTCCAATGATCTCTTGTGTAGTCTTTCTGTATTTCAATTTCAGGAAAAAGGCCAAATGTTTTGCTGGTGATGTTGGCAGCGTAACAATGGCCTTTTGGATAATTATGTTACTGCTGCAATTGATTATAAAAACAAACAACTATACCTATATTTTGTTTTTAGCGGTATATGGCGTAGATGCTGTATTAACAATTATGCACAGACTAATTTTAAAACAGAATATTTTTGAAGCGCATCGTTTACACTTTTATCAAATATTAGCGAATGATCAAAAAATACCTCATCTAATTGTTTCTTCTATATATGGAGCGTTACAATTATCAATTATCGCTTTAATAGTTTTAGGGGGGATGAATTTTTATGTTTCAGGACTAATAATTCTAATCCCTTTGATTTTAGTGTATTTAATATTGAAACCAAAATTAATGCTTAAAGCGGTTTAATCATGGAGAAATCTTATGTAATATATGGTGCAGGTGGGCATGCTAAAGTGATAATAGATTTGGTATTAGAGCATGAAGGAAGAATTGAATGTGTTTTTGACGACAATGTGGAAGAGGAAAACGCAACATTTATGGGTATTCCAGTCCTAAAGTATGATTCGGAATTATACAAAGATTCAAGGTTAATAATAGCTATTGGCGACAATAAGGTCCGCAAAGCCCTTAGTCATAAATTAAAACATAATTTTGCAACTTTAATCCACCCTAAGGCATCAGTTTCTGAATTTGCACTAATTGGAAAAGGAACGGTTGTCTTAGCAAACGCTGTTATTCAGGCTGAAGTAAGCATTGGAGATCATACGATAGTAAACATAGGGGCATGCGTTGATCATGAAGTGAGTATATCAGATTTTGTACATATTGGCCCTATGGTTTATATTGGCGGAGCAGCATTAATAAAAAATGGAGTAAAAATTGATCCCGGTGTTATCGTGCTTAGAAATACTGAAATAGCTGAAAATAGTCATATAACACCACTTTCTCTGGTGAGTGAATAATCATTTTTTTGCAAATAACATTATACCTATTTTTGGGTATTTAAAATTTGGTTTAATTATTGTTAGTTTGCTTTCGGATAAAAATCGCCCAATGAATGTTTACTAAACTAGAAATCGTACCGCGCTGGATTATATTCACAATCGATATTTGCTTAAGCGTGTTTGCACTCGTGCTTGCAAAAGTTCTTAAAAATAACTTTATATTAGAAAATATAAATCTATTAGCACTCTATAAATCGGTATTACTTGTTGTTGTGGTAAATACCCTCGTTTTTTTTAATATTAAAACTTTTGCTGGTATCGTTCGATATACAAGTGCTCAGGATTCGTTCAGAATTCTATTTGCGGTAGTGTTAAGTTCTCTTACAATTTTCTTTTCAAATGCAATTATTATCGTATTAGGAGGGGATCGGATTCTTAGCAATGTTACTATAATCATATACTCCTTATTTAGTTTCCTGTTCTTAATAACCTACAGAGTGATTGTAAAGTACTTTTTTATGTACATCAAAAACGCTAAGTTGGATAAGATCAGGATAATTATCTACGGTGCCGGTGAAGCAGGGGTGGCTACCAAAAGAACCTTTGATCATGATGCTAAGGTAAATAAAACAATAATTGCCTATGTGGATGATGATTTACGTAAAGTTGGAAAAACCATTGACGGAGTTAAAATCCTTGATGCGGCCACACTTGAAACCTTAATCATCAAACATGAAGTGGATGAAGTGATATTTGCTTCATATACCATCCCATCGGATAGAAAAGAGCAAATCGTTGATGTTTGTTTGGAGAACGACGTTAAGATTCTTAATATCCCGCCGCCGGATGTTTGGGCTCGTGGTGACGTAAGCACGGCGCAGATTCAGAACCTGAACATTGAGGATCTGTTAAATAGGAAACCAATTCAGATTGATACGGAGGGGATAAAAAAGCAACTAAAAGACAAAAGGATTCTAATTACTGGTGCTGCGGGATCTATTGGCAGCGAAATAGTAAGACAGGTATTGAAATTTGAATCGGGCCTGATCATTCTATGTGATCATAGCGAGACTGCTTTGCATCATTTGTATCTGGAATTGGAAGAAACCCACAAAGACATTAATTTCCATGCCTTTATTGGCGATGTGAAGGACGAGAAACGCATGAATTTCTTGTTCGATACCTTTAAGCCTCATTACGTATACCATGCAGCAGCGTACAAACATGTGCCTATGATGGAAGATAATCCGGCGGAGGCGATTAAAACGAACGTGTTAGGCACAAAAACAATTGCTGACCTCTCAGTAAAGCACGGTGTTCAAAAATTTGTAATGATTTCTACCGATAAAGCAGTTAACCCAACCAATATAATGGGTGCTTCTAAACGTATTGCAGAAATCTATGTGCAGTCATTAAACAACTCCCTAACCACTAATGATTTTGTATTCTCAAATGGATTAGGATACATTAATGATTTAAACGTAAAACCAATTACGAGGTTTATCACTACCCGTTTTGGAAATGTTTTAGGATCTAATGGGTCAGTAATTCCAAGGTTTAAACAACAAATAGAAAAAGGGGGACCCGTAACGGTTACTCATCCTGAAATTACCCGCTATTTTATGACCATACCTGAAGCATGTAGATTAGTGCTTGAAGCAGGTTGCATGGGCAAGGGAGGCGAAATCTTCGTTTTTGACATGGGTAAGTCTGTTAAAATTGTGGAACTGGCCAAGAAGATGATTCGCCTTGCCGGTTTAGTGCCTAATGAAGATATCAAAATTACTTACTCTGGTTTAAGACCAGGTGAGAAATTATACGAAGAGCTATTGAACGATAATGAAAACACCATGCCTACGCATCATGAAAAGATCATGATTGGCAGAGTGCGCGAATATGTTTTCAATGAAATAGAAGCCCAAATCTATAAATTGGTGGACCACGCTGTAATCAATGATAACAGAAAAGTAGTTATCCAAATGAAAACTATTGTTCCGGAATTTAAAAGCAAGAACTCTAAGTTTGAAGAGTTTGATGTCGTTTCCTAATAATTCTTTTGAATTAATTTCCGGTATTTTATGTTTTTGAAACACCGGAAATTAACCTAAATATGTGCCGGGCCGAAAAAATGCTCAGTTTTCACTGTTGCGTTTCGAATGCACTTTTCCAAAATGCTTGCTTGAAAGTGTGCAAACGTTTGATTTTGCCATTAAACCCCGATATGTAGAAAAAATCATTATTAAATTCGAGTTTAAAGCCTTAAATTCGACAAATTTTATTAACGTTTTTTTATTTATTTACCTATTGAAAAAATATGTGTGGAATAGTTGGTTACATAGGCCATAGAGAAGCCTGGCCTTTAGTTATTAAAGGATTAAAGCGGTTAGAATATCGCGGATATGATAGCGCTGGTATAGCACTAATCAATAATGATGGCTTGAATATATACAAGAAAGCCGGAAAAGTACAGGAACTTGAAAATTTTGCTGAAGGCAAAAACCTTTCAGGAACCATTGGTATTGGACATACCAGATGGGCAACACATGGCGCGCCGTCTGACAGAAACTCGCACCCGCACACTTCGCATAGTGGCGATTTATCCATCATCCATAACGGAATCATTGAAAATTATGCTACCCTTAAAGAAATGCTGATCAGCAAAGGGCATGAGTTTAACAGTGATACGGATACCGAAGTATTGATTCACCTGATCGAAGAAATCTATAAAGAAGAAAACATTGATCTGCTGGAAGCAGTAAGGCTTGCCCTTCATGAAGTGAGTGGAGCTTATGCGATCGTAGTAATGGACGAAGCAAAGCCTGATCAGCTGATTGCAGCAAGAAAAGGTAGCCCTATGGTTATCGGTGTTGGCCAGGGCGAATATTTTATCGCTTCGGATGCCACACCAATTGTGGAATATACTAAAAACGTGATCTACCTGAACGATAATGAAATCGCATTTTTAAAACGCGATGAGTTAATGATCAAAAGGTTAGATAACGTGGTGCAGACTCCTTATATCCAGGAGCTGAATCTGAAACTGGAAATGCTTGAAAAAGGTGGTTATGATCACTTTATGCTTAAAGAGATTTATGAGCAGCCACGTTCTGTCAGAGATTGTTTAAGAGGTCGCATCTATCCTAACGAAGGAAGGGTGCAGCTTGGTGGAATCAGTGAGTTCGCGCATAAACTGAAAAATGTAGACCGCATTATCATTGTGGCCTGCGGTACTTCGTGGCATGCCGGATTAGTTGGTGAGTACCTAATTGAAGAATACTCAAGAATTCCTGTTGAAGTTGAATATGCTTCGGAATTCAGATACAGAAACCCAATCATTACCGAAAAAGATGTAGTAATTGCCATCTCTCAATCAGGAGAAACTGCTGATACCATGGCTGCTATTGAAATGGCCAAAGAAAAAGGGGCAACTATTTTCGGGGTATGTAATGTGGTTGGTGCATCTATTCCACGTCTTACACATGCTGGTGCATATACCCATGCCGGTCCTGAAATTGGTGTGGCTTCAACTAAAGCCTTTACTGCTCAGGTTACCGTGTTAACTTTGATCGCTTTCCACCTTGCACAGCAAAAAGGAACCTTAACAAGCTCAAAATTAACAGAGTTGTTAACAGAACTGGATAACATCCCTCAGAAAATTGAAAAAGCATTGCAATCAGAAAGCCTGATCAAAGAAATCTCTGCTAAATTTAAAGATTCAAGGAACTGCTTGTTCTTAGGTAGAGGGAGTGGTTTCCCTGTAGCATTGGAAGGTGCATTAAAGCTTAAGGAGATCTCGTACATCCATGCCGAGGGTTATCCTGCTGCAGAAATGAAACACGGCCCTATCGCCTTAATTGACGAGGAGATGCCGGTTGTGGTTATTGCAACCAAAAACTCATCTTACGAAAAAGTAATCAGCAACATTCAGGAAGTTAAAGCCAGAAAAGGAATTGTTTTGGCAATTGTAACAGAAGGTGATACCGAAGTTAGAAAAATGGCAGATTATTGCATTGAGATTCCTGATGCAAGTGAAGCGTTCTTGCCTTTATTGGCTACTATTCCCTTGCAACTATTGTCTTACCACATTGCAGTAATGAGAGGCTGTAACGTAGATCAACCAAGAAATCTGGCCAAATCGGTTACAGTAGAATAATATAAATCATTTCAATGATGTTAAAGGGTCCCAATTGGGACCCTTTTTGTTTACATATATTTTTTATGTGGTTTATTTTAAGTTTTTTATGTTAATTTATGGTTGTTTTAATGTTAATTGTGACTTTTATTAATGATTTTTCTTAATTTTTTGTAATAATCTCAGTATATTTGGTCAATCATTCCTCTTTTTATTGCAATTATTGTGCTTTTTGGGATGATTACGTAGTAATTACTTATGATTGCATGTGAAATGAAGATAAACTATGTATTAAGTTTCTGTTATGTTTGGATTTTTTTAATATTCATTCCTTTTTTAGTCTTTATTTTCATTTTCCTTCAAGATTTTGTAATTACTTGCTCAAATAAATTACGCACCTCTTTTTGTCGGAACACTTTTTTAGAATCTACCTATTATAGACTATTGCTACCTACCTATGAGAAAAAGAAAACCCAGTATCCCTTTAAAGAATTTAGCAGGATTGCTAATTACATTGTTTATTACTTCCTGCGTCAGCACCAAGAACGTCCCGTACTTTCAGGACATTTCCCTAGCAGATAAATCTGCAATGGAAAAGACGGCTCAATTTACAGACCCTGTAATTCAGCCCGACGACATACTTGCTGTGTCTATTTTTACAATAGATCCGCTAAGCTCGGCAGTGGTTAATCAAACCACCACCGGACAGGCCTTAGGAGCAAGTTCAGCATCTACCATTGGTCAGCAGCAGGTTAGCGGTTATCTGGTTGATAAGAACGGAGAGATTGAACTAGCGGTTATTGGAAAGATCAAGCTTGTGGGATTGACTACTTTTGAAGCAAGAGATCTTATCAGAAAAAAAGCTGCCGAACTTTATAACAATCCCAGTGTTCAGGTACGCTTCGCAAATTTCAAAATTACCATATTAGGAGAGGTGGTAAGACCTGCAGCTTATACCTTGCCGAATGAGAAGGTTAACATTTTAGATGCGATTGGACTTGCCGGCGACCTCACCATTTATGGCAAACGAGAGAATGTATTGCTTATCCGCGACAACAACGGTAAGAAAGAATTCGCCCGCTTTAGCCTGAATTCCTCAGAATTATTTAACAGCCCATATTTTTATTTGAAACAGAACGATGTGATTTACGTAGAGCCAAATAAGGCACGTATAGCTGCGAACAACGCATCGAGAACCCAGACTTTTGCAATACTCGGATCAGCGCTCTCCGTTTTAATTATTTTAATTACAAGGCTTTAATCATTTTTTCATTAGTAATCATCCCCTATGAGTACAAGATCAAATCAACTTCCAAAAGATGAAGGCCTGGATATTAGCAAGCTACTGCCCAAGATTATCAGAAAATGGCCATTAATATTGTTATCGGTAATAGTTTGTTTAGGCCTGGCCTATTTATACCTGCGATACACCACCCCTATGTTCCGGATTTCGGCAAGGGTTTTAGTAAACGATGAAAAAAAGGGAGGTAGCGCGCTTGGTGCCGCCGCCGATGCGCTTGGTGATCTTGGTGGCCTGCTTGGCACCAAAAGCACTGTAGATAATGAAGCAGAAATTCTGCAGACCAGGTATCTGATGGAACAGGTGGTGAAGGACATGCACCTTAATATTACCTATATTAAAAAGGGACGTGTTAACGACATAGAAATCTACAAAAGCCCGTTTACAGTTCAATTTGTTGTACCGGAAGATACCATTAAGGCGACAGGTTTTGACCTGGAACTGCTAAAAAATGGCAAAATCTCGCTAAAATCTGGCCTGTTAGATACTGTAGTAGAGTTTAACGGTAAAATCACTTTCCCTAAAGTCGGGACATTTATCATTACCAAAACACCCGGACAGCTTTTTGTTCAAGATGAACGCTATAAGTTCTCTATTGTTTCCATAGATGAGAAGGTAGCCGGATTAATGAACGACCTGAGCGTGTCAGTTGGAAATAAGCTGATCACGGTAATTGACCTGACCATTAATCACCCCATTCCTAAAAAAGGTGAGGACATTTTAACCGAGCTCATTCATAAGTACGTTCAGGGAAATATTGATGATAAAAATGAGGTTGCCGACAGTACCATTAAATTTATAAGGAACAGGCTGGCCTTTATCAGCTCGGAACTGGGTGACCTGGAAGGGAACATTCAGGGTTTTAAGCAAAAAAACAACCTTGCCGACATGACCGAGCAATCTAAATTGCTGGTGCAAAATACCAGTTCATTTATGAATGAGTTGTCGAAGGTAGAAACGCAGCTGAGTATCTTATCGAATCTGCAGGAATACTTAAAAGATGAAAGCGGAAACCGTGTACTACCCAGTTCAATTTTGCCGGGAGATATGGTTTTTACGGGATTAATTGATAAGTATAATGCCCTGCTTTTAGACCGCGACAGAAGATTGCTTGGTGTAACGGAAACGAACCCGGTGATTACCAATCTGGATAAGCAGATCAAAAATATGCGCACGGATATGCTGGCCAATCTGATCTCCACCAAAAATGGACTGGAGATTACCAAAGCGCAGTTACAAGGACAGATGAAGTCGGTTGAAGGACAAGTTCAGCAGATACCTGCTACCGAAAGAAATTATTTAAACCTGGCCAGACAACAACAGATTAAGCAGGAGCTATACATCTACCTGATGCAAAAGAGTGAGGAAACGGCGATATCCAAAACCTCTAATATCGCGAATTCGAGAACGATTGATCCGCCAAAATCTGAATTTAAGCCTTTTAGTCCAAAGAAATCTGTAGTGGCACTGGTAGGTTTGTTTATGGGGCTGGCTATCCCAATTGGGATAATCTACCTGCTGGATGTTTTAAATAATAAAATAAATACCAAGGAGGACATCACTGAAGCCACAGAGGTTCCGATTTTAGGAGAAATTAGTCATAGTGACGATTCGGCTAACCTGGCCGTTTCTGACAATTCAAGATCTGCCATTTCAGAACAGTTCAGGGCATTGAGAACCAATTTGTCCTTTTACCATAACGATAACGAAAAAACAAAGGTTATTTTGCTTACCTCCAGCATGTCTGGAGAGGGTAAGTCCTTTGTGGCAATTAACCTGGGGAATGTGTTGGCCATTACCGGAAAGCGTGTGTTGCTGATGGAGCTGGATTTAAGAAAACCGGGTATGTCTGGTAAATTAAATACCTCCAATGGTGTTGGTTTTACCAATTACGTTGTCGACAAAAGCCTTACCGCTAAGGATATTGTAAAGCCTCTGGATATCCACGAAGACCTGTTTATTGTAAGTTCTGGCCCTATCCCGCCGAACCCAGCTGAAACGTTGTTAAATGCGCGTACCAAGGAGTTAATAGATGAGCTCAGAACGCAGTTTGACTATATAATTATTGATGCCCCGCCAATAGGTATAATTACCGATGCCCAGTTGCTTGAGCCCCATGCTGATGTTTGCCTGTATTTAGTGCGGCATAAGTTTACGCTTAAAAACCAGCTGCATATTGTAGATGATCTGTTCCGTACCAAAAAAATGAAAAAAATAGGAATAGTAATAAACGATATCGTGCTGTCTGATTCCTATGCTTATGGCTATGGTTACGGCTATGGCAGTTATGGGGAGGAAATAGCGAAAAAAGGTTTCTGGAAACGAATTTTTAAAGGGTAATATGAAAGCCGCTAAAAAAGTTTTTTACAACACCGGTTTCCTTTACGGAAAAGTGGTGATTACGATGTTCATCGCATTGTTTTCGACCCGTTTGATATTGAAATCTCTGGGAACAGAGGACTTTGGTATCTTTAATTTGCTGGCCGGGGTTATTCTGATGCTTTCTTTTTTGAACGGCGCGATGACGGTAACTACCCAGCGCTACCTCTCGTTTTTCCTTGGAAAGGGGGAAGTAGACAAAAACAAAGAGGTATTTAAAACCAGTATCACCCTACACTTAATTATTGGATTGCTGGTTGTTGCCCTGCTGGAAATTGCCGGACTGTTTCTTTTTGATGGCGTGCTGAATATACCGGCCGCCAGGATTGAAACGGCAAAGTATGTTTTTCATTTTATGGTGGTGAGTACATTTTTTACCATAAACGCGGTGCCGTACGATGCCGCAATTAATGCAAACGAAGATCTTTTATTTGATTCGTTAAGTGGTATCCTGGAGGCGGTATTGAAACTGGGCATTGCCTATTACCTGTTGTATACGCATTTTGATAAGCTGATCACCTACGGGATTCTGATTGCTGCGGTAACCATCCTGATCAGGATGATCAAGACGATCTGGTGTTCGGTGAAATATGCGGAATGTAAGTTTAGCTTCGGCTTTTCGGCCAATTATACACTGCTGAAGGAAATGGCCTCGTATGCAGGTTGGAATTTGTTTGGAGCCTTGTGTTATGTGGCCAGCTCCCAGGGCTTGAGTATCATACTAAACAGGTTCTATGGCGCTAAGATCAATGCATCTTATGCGGTTGCCAATCAGGTTAACTCCCAAATGCAGTCCTTTTCGGTCATGATGGTAAGGGCCTTTAATCCGCAGATCGTTAAAAGTGAAGGCGGTGGCGACAGGGAAAGGATGATCAGACTGGCTACTCAATCCAGTAAGTTTTCTGTTTTTCTGCTGCTGTTCATGGTTATTCCGATGCTCATTGAGATGCCCTTTATTTTGAAGTTCTGGTTATCCAATGTACCTCAGTATACTGCTGCCTTTTGTACGATTGTGCTGATGACCAGTGTCGTTAGTCAGATGTCGACTGGATTGAAAACGGCAGTTCAGGCTACTGGCAAGATTAAGCTTTATCAGTCCGTTGTGGGCTCTACCGTTTTACTCACTTTGCCACTTTCGTATTTTCTGCTTAGATCCGGTTATCCGGCCTACTCAGTTTTAATTGGCGGGCTGTGCCTGGAAGCGATTTCGCTGGTGATCAGGCTAAGGATTGTTCACACCTTAACGGGCTTGTCTATAAGTGCTTTTTTCAAGAATATCATTCTAAAGGTTGCGGTGATTACTGCAGTGGGAATAGGGGTATCATTTTTACCGGGACTTTTTATGCCGGAGGGCTTTATTAGGTTGGGTGTGGTACTTTCACTGAGCTTCTGCTCTACCTCGTTATTGATATGGAATTACGGCTTTGTGCAAGCTGAACGTGATATGGTGGCCGGAATTGCAAAAGGCCTTACAAAAAAGTTATCCGGAATTCAGGTGAAATTCGCCGGAAAATAAATAAGATAATAAAATTTAATTATATGTCTTTCATAAAAAAAATCGTCCCGAAAAAAGTTAAAATCATAGCCAAGTTGTCGAAACTTTATGCTTACGATTTTAATCGATTTATTAAGAATTCGAATGTTTATCAAACCTTCGATACTGAAAACAAACTTAAAGGCAAGCTAACCATCTATTACCATGTTTTGGAGAAGGGGCTGACTATGCCCGATACCAGGCTTGGGTTTGGGGAGCCTGTTGTGCTTGAACTGATAGATATGATGAATATGTATTTGGATAAAAAATACAATTTATCTAGTCTGGAGTTTGTTCATTCCATGAATGTACTGGAAGAATATGTTGAATTCCATGGCAAAAAAAGCTTTGCGTTAAAGCAGGCCATTACCGATCAGGTAGCCAAATTAAGGCTGAGAATTACCGCATACGAAACACCAAAACAATTTGAATTTGACAGAGACGTTTATTTCGCCCACAGGGAATCGTCGTTCGATAAGTTCTGCCTTTCCAGATACAGCTCCCGAAATTACAGCGATGTGCTGATTCCCGAAGAGGTGTTGATGAAGTGCGTAAGGCTGGCGCTAAAATCTCCTACTTCCTGTAACAGGCAGGTGAACCGGATTTACATGGTTAGGTCTGCTGAGATGAAACAGGAGGTGCTGAAGCTGCAATATGGCAACAGGGGATTTGGACACCTTGCCGATACCCTGTTTGTGATCACCGCTGATATTTCAGTTTTCCAGGGCCCAAATGATAGAAATGAATCTTTTGTGAATTCAGGGATGTTTGCGATGTCGCTATTGTATGCGCTGCACAGATATGACATTGGTGCCTGCCCTTTGAACTGGAGCGTGGAGGTGCACAGGGATTTGAAATTAAGACAGCTGCTGGGCATCCCGAACAATGAAAGAGTGGGTCTGGTGGTTTCCTGCGGATACCTGCCTGAGAAAATTAAAATAGCATCCTCGCCAAGGCTGGATGCGGAAGAAGTGGTTAAAATTTTATAAGGACATGAAAGACCAACAAACAAAGAATATTGGGTTAGTTACCTTCCATAATGTGTACAACTATGGAGGCGTTTTACAGGCTTATGGCTTATGCAGGGCGCTGGAAACACATAATATAGAGTGTATCGATTATCAGCAGCAGGATCTTGATCTGAAATACAATCATAAACTGTACGACGGCAGAAGATCACTAAAGCAGAATGCGAAACATTTTGTAAAGCACTTTATTTTAAAAAAAGGTGTTAAAAAAGAAAATAAGATCAAAGAGTTTATTACCGAGTATATCCCCTTGAGCAAGGGTTCCTATAAGAACCTTACCGAGGTGGATGTGAACAGTAAACAATATGATGTGCTGATCAGTGGCAGCGATCAGATCTGGAACCCTCAGTTTACCGGAGGCAAGCTGGATCCTGTGTACTTGCTGGCCTTTGGAAACGATAGGGTAAAAAGATTGTCTTACGCCTCCAGTGCAGGTGCGCATAAGTTCGCCAATGGCGACAGGAAGACTTTAACTGCATCTTTAGGTGCCTATAAGAACATCTCGGTAAGGGAGCAGTTTTTAAAGGATCAGATTTCAACCTTTATGGATAAAGAT
>Ga0157373_10000279_pt1 | contig 41091 bp, 40 predicted proteins | sample C65metaG_FD_113460 | JGI IMG/M metagenome (GOLD analysis project Ga0157373, IMG submission 113460) | Corn rhizosphere microbial communities from Kellogg Biological Station, Michigan, USA - C6-5 metaG | ecosystem: Host-associated > Plants > Roots > Rhizosphere > Soil | place: USA: Michigan... | reverse complement strand
TATCCTTAAGCGTTATGAAAAACAGCTTGCCAAGTTACGCAGGGTTCCATTCGCTGCCGGTGCGATCATGTCGCTGGAAGATGAAATGAAAGCGATTGAAGCTGCAGCGCCAGGCGCAATGTATCGCGCACGCACCAGCAACTACTCTGATATTCAGGTCACAGCGCGCTACACCGAAGATAAGAAAGACGAGGGTGAATCTTTCCGTTATGGCGCGCATGGCATGCTTATATATGGCAGCAAACTGGATAAAGAACGCGATATTAAATTGAAAGTTAGCAGCACCGGCAACTACACGTCACCCTACGATGCTATTTCACCAGTGCCATGTTCAATTCTGCCTAACGCCAAGCTGTACGCCATGGAAGACGTGGAATATAGCAAAGTGCTTGCCGCACAGCGTTCTGCAGTAGCCTATACTGTACAGACGCGCCGCGCCCAGTTTGAAAACAGGGCAAAGGCTAAGATTGCGAAGGCAACAGACGCTACGGAAGCGCGTCTGTTTAAATCCGAAATAGAAGAAAATCGCGATCTGCTGGCGAAGCTGGAGGACTACGACTGGGCGCTGCTGGATAAGAAGGTAGCAGCTGGTGATACCGAACAGCTGACCATGCCGGAAATCCGCAAGCGCTATGGCGGCGAAGAGCCTCGCGCTGGTAAAAACATGCGCAACATGTATAGTCTGCTGCGTGAACAGGAAAGTAACCTGAAAAATCAGGACAAATAATAACGAATATTCTGCCACCAGCAGGGAAAACACAAGGGCGCACAAGCGCTCTTTTTGTTGTCTTGCGAACCCATAGCAAACGGTTAATAGTCATTAAGAACATTCCTATGAAGGCGTAAAATGAGTAGCTATCGCGATGAGGATGGAGGCTACAGAAGCCATACCGACCCATACACCAGCTTTGACTTTGAGCATCAGGCCCATGCGCATGAGCAACAGCGATTAACCCCTTCCCCGTATCTTGGATACACCGCAAATGAATCAACTGACAGTGACACTTATTCCTCTCTGAAGGATGACGTCTACGTTAGCAACAGTGGCTTAGGCGAAAAGTATATGCCGGTTAAAGGCGACACGAAGACTGATATCTGGATAAAGCCTTTTATCATGCTGTGGGCTTACTGGTTTCTTGCCTTCCCGGCTATTAACGCAGCCTGGCTTTTACGAACAAGTGGTTCCGCTTTCAGCGGGATTGGTTCCGTTTTCTACTACCCCTGGACAGTCCTGGTAAAAGCTATAGGCGCACCCTATTACCTTGCTTTCTACTTCGATGGCATAGGCCAGCTTATCGCAATGCCGATTATTGCTGTGATCTGGTACTGCATACTGACTTATGTCTGTAACCTGCTGTGGGATAGCAAGCCCTGGCTTATGAAAGGGGTGCTAACGGTGCTGGCGATCGCCGCCGCAATCCCCGTAGCTCTGGCAGTAATTGCCTTTATGTCAGGTGCGCTCAGGGGTGAAATTGTGCAGTCTTTCTGGTATGGCCATGACCCTTACACCTCGCTGGTGTGGGACTTTCTACACCATAATACGTTTATTCCGCTTCCCACTGGAGTTGAACTTTAATGACCATCGGCGAGCCTGCAGCAGGATAAAGAGAAGGGCGCACGAGAGCCCTTTTTTGTGGACTTTAATCAGCCAGAATTTCAGCCAGTTACTACCTATAGTGGTTATTTGCTGATTGTTAGTTCAGCAGCGCGTTCAGCTCTGACAATTCATCCAGCTTGCTCTGCGTGAAGTCAGCCATATCTTCGCTCAGTTCGCCTCTGCCGGACGGTAGCCAATCAGGAAGATGAATCAGTAAGTGTCCCAGCGGTCAGGCAACTTGATGTTAAGTTTCTGACGCATCTGTGGCTTAGGCACCATCATGATCCGCCCCATTTCATCTATAAAGTAAGGAATCTTTGAGGCCTGCTCTGCCGTGTGCTGTGAGATATCTATGCGCAACCTACCCGAACACTTCTCATCAGCGGCCATGATGTTCGATCCGGCGCGCTGGATCGGAAAGCACTCTCTGATCTTCTTACTGAATATTGGCGGGCTCCAGCGGATACTTATTACGTTGACACCCCGAAGATCCATCAGCTTTAACGTACCCGAACCCAGCAGTTTCGCCGGCACGGTATCAAACTGCTTGGATGTCACCGAATCAGCGGCCATCCACCAGCGCGGCTACTTCCGCACGGCGTGCCTTAACAAACGCCGCACTGGTGGCCTGCTGTTCGCGGAACTTACGCGCCTCCAGGTCCAGCTTGTCCTCAGTGACCCCGCCGCTCTCATCAACTGACTGCTCGGCGTTCTTGATCTCGTTCTCAAGACGTCTGGACAGTGACTCTGGCAGCTTAATACCGTGCCGCTCGATGTACTCAGCGGTCTGCAGTAAATCCCAGTCCTTTTCCTCTCGCCGTTCGTAGGCGCAACTGATCACCTCACCGGCATAATGCGTCAGCGCATGCTTCTCATTGTCGCGCCGGTTCTTATCGGTTTCGCTGGCAATCGATGCTACCCGTGTGGCGTGGTCATTGACGAGATAGCCGACTTCAATCATCAGCTTTATCATTTTTAGGATGGGATGTTGTCCGCCGCTGCCTTCACCATCCTTGCTTTTGCTGCTTTTCATGTTATCAGCTTCCAGCTCAAACAACTCTATAGCCCGGGCCATGGTATGCTTCAGTAGATCCATGTGGGCCATCGAGTCAATCAGCACCGACTTGGCGCATGCTTCCACACCCTCAACCAGCATCTTTAGAGCCGATTCATAATCCTGCGGCCGCGGGTTGCCGCGCCGGTTGGCCACCAGCTTAGTTTCATGCCCTTCCTCAAAGGGTTTACCCTCCCCGCGGGGCTTCGGAATGTGCTTCGGGCGCCCGGAATCCTGATCACCGTCATTTCTGATCATTTTGGCATGTGAAGCATTGGGCTTTTTCTTCCCGCCAGGCTGCGCTGCTGCGTCAGCGCGTGGTTCCAGCACCCCCTCTAAAGCCGCGCTGTGCCTGAGTTTGCGCCCGTTTCGGCGGATGATCAGGTCTTCTTTTCTGGTGTGATCATTTTGATGATCAGAAGCGTGATCACCCAAATGATCATGATTGTGATCACCAGCCTGATCAAGCATGGCGGCCAGCGCTTTGCCGTTCAGCTCCCGGCGTGCGGTGTTAAACGGCAGACCGTAGTGCTCACAGTACTCTTTGACGGTCATCCCGCCCTGCGCCTTATGCTCGATGGGGGCTGTTCTGTGGTCATCCCAGTTAACATTGGACATGGTTTATCGTTCAAAAGAAGCCAATAAACCGGGATGGTATGGAGTCTGTAATTTATAGTAGTTCCAGTAATTATCATGGACTATGCGAACACGCTGTAAAGTTACTGTTTGCAATAGCAGAAGCAGTGGCTGTGGATCCTGTCGCTACTCCTCCCGGAATACTTATGAGTTTCTGGACGATGATGATAGGGCAAAGGCATGGGGCGGACCGTCCATGGCTAAAGCAGGTAAGGCACGCAACCTGCTTGACGCTAACAAAAAGAACGTCGGACAGTCCTGATTACCCTCAGCCCCTTCACATGAGCGGGGTATTTTCGATTCTTCCCCTTCTGCACATATCCATCAGTTCCCTTGCCAGCGCGCATACTGACAGCTGTTCCAGTTCCTTTTTCTGGAGAACCATTTTTGTGGCGCTTTCCACACACAGCGAATCGTAATTCAGATCCTTTCTTCCGCGCACTTTAAAGATATAGCCGTTCATGGCCTCCAGGCGATACTGCCGGGAATAGGCGTCGGGATGTACCCGGCATTGTGCGAACGGGGAACGGACAAAAGAGCGCAGAATATTGGAGATAATGCCGGTATTTACGACTAAGTGCGGGTATTCCGTTTCCACCAGCTTAGTGACTTCGGCCACCGTCATGTAGTCCCGCCTGCGTATCAGCAGATCCGCCACCTCTATACTGCTCACCTTTTGCTCCATATACTGCTCCGCTTGGATTGACTGCAAGCAATTCTAAGGGTTGTATAATCTGCACAAGTGAGAATACCGCGAATATGTTCATAATTAGCAGGTACAAGCGGGTATTCAGGACAATTCCGGGTGCAAAAAGTGTTTGGCTAAACTGGCTGGTGGCTTTATCAGGGAGGGAAGGTTATAGCGCTGACGGTGGTTGCGACGGCGAATGCCAGTACCAGTAATTGATATGGCTTTTGGCGTGGTAAGGACGCAAATCCAGAGGTTTCACTTAGATTTTCAATCAAACTAGGCGTGCTGGTGGTGCCGGACGAGGGTTTTCACCCGGCGGGTACTCAATCAAGTAGTGGCTGACCACTCTGAACCATGAAGTTACCATGTCACTTTTGGTATTTTTATCATGCTAATTTTGATAACAGCAGCAACAAGAAAGTAAAAAAAACTACAAACTAAGAAGGATAATATTGTCTCAAAAGTCTTTCTTTTTCAGAGGCAAATTCAGCATCAAAGTCGATTTGATACCCTAACTCGGATTGTAAATCATGCAGGACTTTAACAATGACCCAGGCACTGTAGTGAATGAATGGATTCAAGCCAACAACATTTCCTGCAGTAACATCGTTTACAGTTTTGACCGCTAATATCTCCTCAGATTTCTTTACAGCGATTGCAATATCCCAATCGGATACGAAAAGGATAAGTGCTGCTAACGCCATTAACGGATTACTTTTTCTCAAAGCGCTCGTTGAGTAGCCCAATAGCACTCGCAGTCGTGGATGGGAACCTCTGATTTGTGAAGCCAACTTAGTTGCTAATTCATATTTTTCAGAAAGAATTGATCTATCAAAAGTGATTGTCCCTGAATCTTTCAAAATAATGCTTTTAGCCTTAGTGGCAACCCCTTTAAAGGCTATCCCCCAAACCTCGGGATTCTGCCGACGACTCAAAGCTAGATCAGGAAACTTGAAATATAACGATTGATAGACTTCGTTATCGATATCAAACCAACTGTTTTTAGTTTCACTAATATCAACAACATATTTATCTTTATTTCTTTTGTTTCTAATCAAAGAGGCTCTGGCAATCTGTAGAATGTGAGGATTCAGATTGAAGGTAAACGTACCTTGTTCACGTAAGTTTAAGAACCACTGACGCATGTCTCGAAGGTCTTGCTGAGTAAATATGTTGGCTTCAATACCAGCGCAGACCATTAGCCCAATCAGACGTGTAGCTTCGGAACCTGAACGCATGAAATCAATTCGACCGTCATTTGCAATGACATTTAACTTGTCTGGACCAGTGTAAAAATCACAAGATCTAAGATGAGCATCCTCTCCTTGGCTATCTCGAAAAGCAAAGTGGGCCTGCTTTATAACATTGCCTTTCGACAGTGATTTAGCTTCGGCGACGTAATGACCGCCAGAAACATTACAGGCTGGGCATTCAATGTCTGCTCTCACAAAATCTCGAAAATTAAGTTCAGAACTGGAATATTTTTCATTGAAAAGGCTTTCCAATTGTTGGGCATCTAGTTCACTTTTAAACGTTCGAGAATAGGCTGTAATCGTCATTGGAGACTCTCCTGTCATGAGGAAATGTATTTTATCACACACCAATGCAGCAAAGATTTTTTATGGAAATTTTCATGCTATTTCATTATCTCAACAACAGAAAAATAAGAATTAAATTAATAATTATTTTATTTTTTTCAGTATCTTAAGCCACTGTTAAATGGCTTAGCTAAACGAGCCTCCAGTCATTTGCGAGAATATCAGTAGGCGCAGGCGCCCAGTCTGAGACAGTCAGCCGTTCTGCGTCAATGAGTAGCAGCTGGGGCATCTGCGTGACAGTAACCTCCGTGTTACAGTCAAAGTAACGGACCAGTACGCAGTACATAATGTTTTTTTATACTGTCTTTATTATGTACGGGTGGATATGTCGCCAAACTGAACCAATGCGAAGTAAAAATTCGGCCACATTGTTGGGCATTTTCATTAGTGCTGCCCAAATAATTAAATTAAGTGCTTTTTGATTGCGAATGAATTTACATCAGAAATGTTTACCGCTTTCCATCTATGACGAAGCTGCCACAGCAATTTTCAGACGCTCAAGCGCGTCGTGAAGCGCGTTTATCCAACTGATTTTATCCAGTTCCCGTACCCGCCTGACTCTTTCTTTTGTGACGGGATTAATAACCCATACCCAAGCCTCTCTGTTCTGGCGGTCGCGCATAGTAAAAACTCCAGTCGGAGGATAAAACTTCAGCTCAGCACCATTGGCATAAACATAGGCTTCCAGTTCCTCTAGCTTTAGGTGTTTGTTTTCTCGCGACACAGTGTCTCCTAATATCTTCTTTTCTCTATGGATTCATCATAGCCGACATATACGTTAGGTTCAGTATTATCCACTGGCTGCATCACAGGAAGCAGATGCACCACGCTGAACATGGAGTCGCTTGCTATACGGTTGTTGGCGTAGATGTGCGCAGCAATGACCATAAGAGCAGGACGTGAAAGAAAGTATATTTCAGCTACGTCACTTTCGATTACATGCCAAAATTTATTAGTAGCACGAACCAGAAATAACATTTTGATAGCAGCCATCATATGTGTGTTAGACGCCAGCCAGGAAGTGCTTATCGCCTTCAACCGGCGACTGCCAGACGGCAGCAGCGATACCCAGCCGATCCCAGTCAATGCGGCGTGACAGCGCGGCCTTCATGGCCTCATTGGTCAGCTGGCCATCTTTCTTGACAACCAGAATATTATTGAAGTCAGATCGCTCGGCTTCACCGTAAACAAAGCGACGGCCTTCGGTTTCTAACCACTTGCCCCGGATAAACGGTGGCCACAGCACGCTTGCCGCCTCAAGAGACTGATCATCGCTATCATGCACCAGCTGTATCAGCGCCTCGGTATGCTTGCGCAGTACCCACACATCCACCACCGTTGCGGTACCGCTTTCGGCAAACGTGCCGGACGGCATGCGGTGCGCGCCCAGGAACTCCGCCACGCGGGAGACGCGATCGCGCAGCTTCTTATTGTTGCCGCCGTCGGTCATGTCGTTAGTAACCACCAGCACCACCAGTCCGCCGAATTTCACCTTGACGATGGTGTGCATCACAAAGTAATGGCCAACGTTGGTTTCATCGCGGTAAGCCGGGTCGAGCTCGGCAAAGCCTGTGCGTGAGTCGCCAAACGGCACGTTACCTACGGCGTGGTCATGCACGGATGCCGCCAGCTTCTCAAATACGCTCAGGCGAACATCGTCCTCCGTGTGCAGCAGCTGGTTGATACGTCCGGACGTGTCAGAAATCTCAGCTGACGTCATCATAGCGCCAGCCGGTTTTGTCTCCTGAAAAACGCCGGTACCGGCTGACGGCTTCAGCATGTGACCGCTGGTTATGCCGTAATCAGAAAACAGATCCCATATACGCTCGGCCATGAAAGGCGGCGTGTAGTACTCGTACTGACTGCCGCCGCTTCCTTCCAGACTGCCCTCGCCGCTGTAGCCCGCCAGTACCCGGCGCTGTTCATCCGTCAGTTTATTACCGTCGAAACCCTGCGGCAGTGAGTTAAGCAGTGCGATCGCATTGTCGTTTGCACTCCGGCGCTCACGCTGCAGGCTCACGCCTTCACGCTTGGTCACGCCAAACGCGACTACGGTCCGCTGTTTGTGCAGGCGCATGACCAGCGGATCAGTTCTTCAACCGATCCCGCCTCCTGCACCGCCCTGTTTGCTGGATTTTCCACTGTGTAACTTTCCCTCAGATTGCATAAAGCGAATATGATTTATTTAATTCTAAGGGTTTATTAAATATATAGTATAACTTCGGCTACAAAAAAAGGTATTGTCTGTTTTAGGCGCACTTATGCAGGCATTCCAGGGCGCGACGACAGAAGCACCGCAAAGCCTGGCATGGACTAACGGGCAAAACGTGGTTGTCTCTCGCTCCGGGCTGGCGGCAATGGCATACAACGAGGGAAAGGCGGGGGAAATGACCTCTGCCGGTGACAGTCGTTACCTGGGTGCGGAGTTGCCGCTGGACCGGCTACAGCGCTATGCGATTCTGGAGGAAATGGCTAACAGCCCGACGTGCTCAGCCGCGCTGAATATCCACATTGGCCACGCACTCGCGCCGGACAAAAAAACCGGCCTGGCGTTCTCTATTGTGCCGGTTGATCCGTCCGACGCAGAAGGCGCGGCAAGGGCAAAAGAGCTACAGGACGATCTCGGTGCGATGATTAACCGGCATCTGCCGTCGCTGGCTATGACCATGGCGATTTTCGACGTCTCCTATGTCCGCCCCTATGCCCAAACCGGCAAGGGGATCACAAACCTGGAAACAGCTATTACTCGCTGCCCTACTCCATTCAGGAGTTTTACAAAGGTGATCAGCTGGTGGACTTTGGCGGTGATTACGTGCTGTCACCTGACACCCATACCCGCACGCTGTCTACGCCGTGGTCCCTGGTCCCGATGAAAAACCCGTACTGGACGCCCACGCGCAACGTTCAGCCAGTGACGTCCGGGAATCGCGGCTACTCGCTGCTGTCGGAGGAAGACGATAAGGAAGTTGCGGAGACGCAGAACTACGGCACCAGCTTCCTGGCGCATGCCTATGAACCCTTCCTGAATCTGGTCGGCGCGCTAAATGCCCTGAAGGCAACGCGCTATAACGCCGCCAAAATTGACCGCCTGATTGCCCTTACGACTAACTCACTCGATCCGGTTGTGGGCGCGAACTACACCCGCACCGTGTCGCAGACGCTCAAGCGCCACGGTGAAGCGCTCCGGAAAAAAGCGGTGAACGGTAACACCATGCCTACCGTGATGAACCATGTGATCCGGGTGATGGGTGATGGCAAGAACGGGATTACGATTGATACGCAGTCGATACCCGCCGACATTACCGGCATTGAGGACGTCATGTTTCACCTGCGCCAGCTGTGCGCCGCACTCGGTATCGACTCAACTATGCTGGGCTGGGCCGATCAGATGGCAGGCGGACTTCAGACGGCCATTCAGGCGGCACTCCGTGCGCAGTGGCTGCGACAGGGTGCGCAGGAGATGATTTACCGGCTGATCGACATTCACCTGGCGTTCAAATACGGCAAGGTGTATCCGGTCAAGGATCGCCCATATGTCGTGCAGTTCAACTCCATGAACACCGCCATTCAGGAAGAAGAAAGCCGCGAAATGGACGCCCGCGCCAACTTCATTACCCTTATGGTGCAGGTCATGGACGCGCTGCAGGCCAACAACAAGCTGGCGGAGAACGACACATTCATGCGCTACCTGTTCAGCGATCAGCTGAAGATGGACGGCGACACTCTCGACAAGACGCTGGCGGAGTTTGAGAAGAGCAGGAAAAAGGCTGATGCGCAGGAGGATGAAGGCGGTAGTGGTATGATGAACGAGTCTGCGCCGGATGGCACCGATCCGGCCAGCTGGACACATGAAGAGCTAGTAGCATTTGCAAAATATGTGACGTCATCTAACGCTTGATTGAAACCCCACCAATGCATGCTGGTGGGATTTACAGGAGTTAAAAATCACCACTACAGATAGCATCATTACCAGCCACTGCTTTATACATAATCCGGAATGTGGAATTTGGATTTGTAATATCAACCAAGCTTAAATAGTAACTTTTAACCTTTAAATAGTCACCATCAACTAGCAAGGATCGGATATTGAACATTATAGTAGTAATCAATTGCATCGAATTAACTTTGTACTTACCATCTAAACCAAAAGTTCTAAAATGCGTGATAACTCTATTTTTTTCAGTTTGCGACCAATGTACAGGCGGGTTTGCAAAAAAATCAAAATCCAAGATACCATCTACTACTTCTATTGATGCATCAATCCAATCGGTATCGTAAAAATTATCGCTATCGTTGTAGGGATAAAGATGTAGCTCTGACTCACTTGAATATGAGGGGTCGCCTTTTGTTGTGTTGCAAGGAACACACGCTGGAACGAGATTTCTAGGGCTTACTGAAAATATTGGATATCTTGCTTTGGGCAGATAATGATCCAGCGAATTTGCGGGAGCAATTCCACATAATGCACAGATATTATGCGAGGCGGCTCTTAGTTTATTATATACGAATTTGGCATCTTTTCTTCCTTTAACCATATATCTATCGTATAAACGAATAAGGTCGTCTTTGGAGACCGATCCCGCTATTATCACTGGTTCGATAACAGGTTTTTCACCTTTCTTACCGGGTGGCAACCTCTTACGAACTGGAGGTAAACAGGACTCAAACATATGAAACTGCTTTACCTGCACTCGTGAGTCAAATAGCTTCCAATACTCTTCAACATGGTTAGATATATCGATCAGACGACCTTTCAATGCTACATCGCTAGGAGCTATTAGAGAAACGCACAGAGAGTAATACTGTAAGCTTTGAACCTCTGGAGGAAAAATAACCTTGATCATTTTTGACCTCCTATTAACGTAAAAATTCTTTCAGATTCTTATCCCTTAATAAAACCATGCTTAATAGCACCGCTCTACCCTCGAATCCTAACTGATTATCAAAATTATTAAGTATCATTTCATATGAAAGCCCTGATTTTACCTGCTGCTTTAGTAAATTATGATATCCTGATTTTTCCATTTCAAGTTTAAAAACCTCCTTTGTTATTACACCTACATTTTCGGCAAAAGTTTCGATTGATGGCCTATAGGAGTCGATAAAATCGTCATACCGGTCAAGAATCCAGCAGCAACTTTTTGGAACTTCTTGTATAACAACAGGCGAATGAGTTGCTATTATTGCCACTCCATTACGCTTATATAGCAAGTCACTCATAATTCGAATTAATGTTGAAAGTAATGGTAGGTGCAAATGACTTTCTGGCTCATCAAACAAGACTAGAGATTTTTCTTGAATTTTATCTATCAGCATACTGAGTGTTATAAAAGCAATTGCATGCCCTGAACTCATTTTTCTTAGCATCCATTTGCACTCATGAATAACAAGATCAGACTTAATTGTAGCTAAATTAATAACCTCAAGATTTTTAAAGTTTTCATCGGACCCCATCTCGTCCATCGCTTCTAACCACAGTTTTTTCTTAAAATTATCGGACAAACATTCATAAACTGACTCTGAGCACTTTGAGAATAACTCCATCAAATAATCATTATTATTTCTTTTATTTTCTCCGTCGCCCTTAAGGCCTATATAATGATAGCTAAAGCCATTGTTATCATCATCAAAATCAATTGTGTTTTTGAAAGGATCGAAAGCACTAAAAGCGATAGAAACCACTGAACTAAAATAACCCTTTGCAATTCTATTTTTGAAATGATCTACAAACACTCCGGAACTATGATCCTTTTGCTTCATGATAGAACTAACCATTCCATTCAAAATGGTAGTTTTCCCTAGACCATTCCTGCCAATTAAAGCATGTATATTAGTAGGAGGGAGTGATTCAGCTTCAACTGCAAATTCCAAGCTTAAATTAGCATGCTCTTTGGCGTTCCTTTTAAAAGAAAAATAAAAGTTTGTTAAAGGACTATAGCCTTGTTTAATACGACTCACCTGCTCTCTCAAGGTTTTTAAGTGTACGTTCCTAAGAAGAGATTTTGTAAACACTATTTCTGGTCGTGCTTTTATTAATGCGCCTTCATTAACAAGCACACAATTTAAGCTTTTCAGAACATTGTCACCAAAATCCCGACCAAAAGCGTACAGATTTTGGTAAAACTCTGGACTGGAAGCAAGACTAAAAAAATCCTCACCTATCTGCCGAAACAATTCATCCATTCTTGATAGTGGGGTAAGGTTTTCTTCCTGACCTACAAAACCTATTTTAATCTGTCCGATACTACTTGCTTTGCCGTCCTTTCCAATATATGTAACATCAAACAAAGTCCGGAAGGAGTAATCATTCCAAGTAGAGAAGTTTAGTAAAATCAAATCGTTATATTTACTATAATCAGCGCTAGCTTTCGTAACTACCAAGAACGTCGTCAAAGAAATCTCCTTTTCACTGTTTGATAATGCTCAAATTAAGTAACAGATCATCTAGAACTATGATTGTGAATATCCAAGCCAAACCATATAATTAATTAAATTTTTTAGCAAAGTAGAACTTACCAGTCATTTGCCATTAAATCACTTACAGATAGAATGTAATTAAATAAAGCACCATCTTCATTAACCATAATGGGCTGAACGCTTTCGCAAGTTTCAGCGTAAACATGCTTTACTGTTTTACCCGTGTTTCCCTGCGGCATAAACCATTGGTATTACTGCATATGATTTGTAGTGCGCAACTGTATTGAATTCCCCCTCCCCGACTGCTGGAAGAAAAGGCAGAGAGTGGTGAGTTAATTTTTTCCGGCATGAAATTAGTCCTTGTATGGCTTAGAAGCGTCACTACTGGAGGTTCCAATCTCCGGGTGGTGACGTTAACAGGGTTGGAACTACCGGCGTACAAGGGAACCGGCCTACCCGAAGGTAGCCTCGCCAACGCCACCATTGAAACGCCTGGCAAATTCCAGACGTGGTTGCGCCGAAGGACTATGTGCCAACCTTATACATTCCGGGGTTCCAATCCCGACCGCTGATTTTGCAGCGACGCGCACACTATATCCCCCGCCCTGATAAATTCAATATTTCTAATATGAAATTATCCACTGGCTTTTAGATCCTAGTGTAAATGAAGAATAATTAACCCCATAAATTACAACCTCCATACCATTCCTTTACGCTGGCACTCGCCAGCGCTGCCGCCGCTCTGCGGGGCATTATCCTGTGCATATGAGGTATTTATGGAAGCACTCCGCACAGTGACGGACCGTTTTTCATTGATTGATAAAATTCGTCGATTTACACCACAAAATGACCGTAACTATCTGCTGCGCTCTGTCCGCGAAACGTTCGCCAGCCCCGAAACGCAGTAACGCATTCAGCTGGGGGAAATGTTCGGCTATTACGGCCACGGACGTCGCGCCGCCTATTACGCGAAGACCGGACGGCTAAACCTGCCTGTATTTGCAGTCATCATGATCGACGGCAAGCCGATAACGCTGGAAAACGTACCATCAAACCACGCGCTGGTGGCTGCTCATGGGTGACTGGCGGCGGCGATAACGCCATTTCATTAGTGACCAGCTTTCACGGCTTCGACTACGTGACCAATCCAAACTATATCAGCTAGGATCTTCCTGCTCTGCTGCTGGAATTGGCCAGCGAACGCGCCAACGCCATGAGCGCGGGGCTAATGGAAAAGGGTTATTCAGAAAATCAGGCGGCTGACATTATTCAGCATTTAAAACCCTGCCCAGCCAAGCGGCCATGCTGGAATCTTGCGAATTCTTCGCTGATGAAATCGGCGTTTCATATCGAGCACGGCAAGCGCCTCGAGCTAGAGGAGCGTCAGCGAAGCGCGCAGATGAGGATCGAGAGTGCAGGCACTATGGTCAATGCGCGACGCCCGATTATGAAGGATGCGCTGGCTGACATACCGCTGTTTTTAAGTAAAACCCAGCAGGCGGCTTTATGCCGCATGGACACGCCTGAAAACGCGCAGATCGTCGTGGCAATGCTGGAATCTATCGGCAAAATGCAACGGCAACACTGCCGAACGGAACATCCCACCAGCACACATTAACGAAGGCACGTTCGTCAGCCGCGGGCTCAGCGACGATGCTGTGGATCAACCCAATAAAATAAGGGAAAAGAAACCATGCCCTAAAAAACCGGATGTTTTAGATATACCTAAAAATTATGAAAAAACTGAGTATTGATCCGGAGAGAGATCACGTTTATTATCCGCCCTCTGATTCAGTTTGACGGCTGAATCAGAGGAAAAAAAATCGCCTGTTGACGCAGACGATTTTCAGCAACTTTGCGTGGTTGTATGGACCACACCGGCGTTGTGCCGTACGACTTCTGTAGAAGGAAGTTGCCCTTTAAACCATTATGACGCCAGGTATTGCACCTGTTGTCTCGTGGAGAACAACTATGCCTATAGTAGCTAATAGCGCCGATCCCGGCAACACCTTTCCCGCAATTCGCTCAATTAACGAACATAAATCCATCCGGATTACCGGCTTTGATCTGACCAGCATTATTGAACTATCCCCCCTGCCGTCAACAGTCTCCCGAGTTCTGAAATTTGCCTGCAATCTGGCTGCTTCAACGTCCGAGTTCATGATTATTAAATCACACAAAAGTCTGGCGGGTGATGCAGGGTGCAGTACCTCTACCATTCGGCGTGCTTACGAAATTGCGGTTGATATGGGTATTCTGTTTTGTGAAGAGCAGTACGATGATGAGAACTCTAAAAAGCGAATGCCGAATAAATACACATTTACGCAGAAAGCACTGACGTTTGTGAGGATGAGTCTGGCTGCTCTGAAGGCGGCAAAACAGAAACCAACTGGACGTCAAAGTCTCGTCCGGAAGATTGTTGCTAACGCCTTCTATATAAACAACTTTTCCCTAGCTACCCCTATTCAATCTGACACCCCCCCCCTTGGTCAAAATGAACAACAAGAAGTAAGAGATACTTCAAGTAAAAGAGAAACACTAAATTGGGTGCCATTAAAATCTGATGCTGAGATGACAGCTGAACAGCCTGCGCGCCCTGTAAAGAAATCTGGAAGTTATTCAAAAACCCGGAATGAACTGGCAGCAGCGGCGGCGGCTGCACAGAATGAACGGCTCGCAGAAGAATTTGAGCGTAGAGGCGGAATACTGCATCAGGCGTATCAGACGCTGAAGGCCAACTTGAAAAATAAGCCCGCTGGCAGCAGGAAGCCGAAACCCCGCTACAGCGTTGACCCGTTTAGTGCCGACTATTCAAACACGGCCTATACGCCTCCTGACGGCTGGCGGAGCTGTTAGTCGGTAACAGTGCCACCCGCGTTCTCATAGGCCGTCAGCAGCGCTTCAATCTTGTGCGTTTTCTGACCATAAGGCGAACCGGTGAGCGAGGCTCAGATATCGTTAGTTTTTCCGATCGCCGTGTTGATAGGTCCGGCCAGAACGTCGGCATAAGCGCCCTGCTCCTTCAGTAGCTGATCGAGTAATCGCTCCTGTGAGGCCGGACTGAAATCAGGCAGGCTCAGCTGCTTTTTGTAGGAAGACCAGTAGCAGTAAATCTGCTGATAACGGCCCACTGGGATTGATGCCAGGCCATGGCTGTTAAACACTTTTGCTATCAAGCATGGCTTTGGCAGGCAGTTTCTTAAGCCTGGCGTCCTCTTCCTCAGACGACTTCAGGCGCTTAACCTTGGTCACCTCTATACCGACATACTTCTTACGCCATGGTGTAAAAAGTATGGCATCCGAAATGGCGTGCTTAGGGCAGATTTCACGGGCAGAAACTCCGGCTTCGGCCTCGCTGATAATACTGATCATCTGTTCGTCGGAAAATCGCTTCTTCATGGGGATGTCCTCATGTGGCTTATGAAGACATTACTAACATCGCGGTGTGTTAATCAATGGGGAGCAGGTCAAACGGCTCGGAAGTGTCTAGATTATCCGTGGCGATTCAGACCTTTCAGATTCAGCCTTACCATCATCGCCGTAACATCGCTGCTGAAGTGATCAGCACGGTAATCTTTCGTTCACTCTTTATCTACCTACCACTTTGATGCGTTTTCACACTTACCGTTACACAGTAACGCCTGTCATCTGCCGATTCTAATCTAAATAGCTTTTGGTTCTGAAACGCCTGAGCCGACCTATGCATGTTTAGGCACCCCTAGGGCATTTCTAAAGTTCTGAGTGCGGATGCCGATATGTGCATAGCTTAGGCAGGCGAGTTTCAAAGGATAGAGATTTACAACAGAAGAAACCTTAATCACCAAATATCCCGCCGCCATAAAAATCAGACTACTTACTCTAAAGGGAACTCATGAGACTCAAATACGCCGCTCTGTTACTCGCTGTTGCGCTTTCAGGTTGTGACAATAATAAAGAAGTTATTGGCTGCTCTTCTGACATGACCAAGTCTGCTTTTCTGGATTTTATCAAGAAGGCCGCTTATGAAGGTCTGTCCGGACAGGTTGACCAATACCAAGACGTTACCAGTCAGACAAAAAGAAGTGCCCTCGACAAGATTAAGCTGGTGCTTTCTGAGATTTCGACAACCTCCAGTGACTCGGGCAGCACTATGAAAACCTGTGAAGCCACGGTGTCCATGACGCTTCCCGCAGATGAATACGCGCAGCTCACTGAGGCGTATCGCAAGAATTTCAGCCGCAATCTGGACAAGCAGCTCGAAGGCCTGTCACTTGAAAACAACGCCAATACCTTCTCTAAACGTATCAGCTATACCGCTCAGGCAACTGACGATCAGAAAAACGTGTTCGTTAAGGCTCAGATGGATAACCCCATCTCAGCGGGCGCAAGCCTGATAACGGCACTCGCCATTATCAACCCTATTGTTGAACAGCAGAAAGTTCAGCAGGCTAAAGACGCACAGCAACGTCAAATCGAGGCCCAGCAGCAGGCTCAACTTCAAGCGCAGAAAGAGGCGCAGTATGAGGCCGATCAGCAAATTCAGCGACAGGCACAGCTTCGGGAAAAAGAGACAGCGCAGCAACAGACTCAGCAGCAGTCTCCCCAACCCACCTATCAACAGCTCCAGAAGCAAAACTCTGACGACCTTGCGCAGTCACGGATTGCATTTGCGAATGCCGATTCTGACCTGAACACTGCCTGGAGCTCACTACCCCCGGCGAAGAAGAAAGAGCTTCTGCCTTCTCAGCGTCAGTGGATCAAAACAAAAGACGCGATGTGCGGCAAAATCTCAATGCAGGGCAATGACTACGAAGTGAAAAAGATGGTCGACTGCCAAGCACAGATGACCTTATCAAGAATTGATTTCTTCAGAAACCAGTGATCGGGTTCAGTTAGTTAAGTATCGCCCTGCTGGCTCGTGCCTGTAACGTGCTGGCGCCATCGATTTGCAGGGTTCTAACAATTATCACGGTAACCTGACTTATACCCTTACCGTATTAAGCTGAAAAGCCAAATTAAGCTGATCGCCGTCCAAAAATTAGATAGTCATAGGGAAATACGATGATTAAATTACGCGCTGTTAAAATTGCCATTGCTGCTTCATTACTTGCGTCTTTGTTTACACACATAGCTTCAGCAGATCCCGACCATGACTTTTCGAATGTTGACTGTAATGATGAGAAAATCAGGGGCCTGCTGCTTGAGACTTACAATGAAATTAAGAGCAATTCAGATTCTCCAACGGTTATTGATACCTATGACCAGACAACAGTAACTGGCGGTAAAAACAAACTGATTTGCCACGGTATATATGAGTTTTCTGACGGAGATAAGCTTAATATGACCTACAAACTTTATAAGAACAGTATTGGTCAGTTCATAAGCAGCTTTGATCCAGACACTGACAATTAATGTCTGTTCTGTGAAGTCATTGAGTTAGCGGCACTGCGCCGCTAGCCTCCCGGGTCATATTTGATTACCAGCTTATAATGCGTTGTAATCGTGGTGTCTGAAACTGGAACTGTCTGGCGATGCTGTCCTTAACTTCAGCACCCTGAACAGAGAGCTGAGTGTTAGGCAATATTTCCTGTCAAAGCTTCTTGCCTTCAAAATGACAGTTGTAGGAAGTCCCTCCATGTTCACGGAGCAACCAGTCTACCGCCTGACCTGAAATGCGGTTAATTGAGACCTTGGACACGGAGATCCACTGTTTTTCATCTCTGGATGCCTCGATGGTGTATTCAATCTCTCTTTCATTGATTGTCGGTCTGGCAACCCTGAACCAGGTATCGTCCCGACCCATCGATTCACCATCGACGGTGACGATTACCGCCTCAGTAAACCATGTGGTTGTCTGTCCATTCTTAACGCACGTATTCCCTGCCTGAGCTTTCATATTGAAGCAAAGTTTGTTTTGCTTCAGATAGGGAACAGGCCAGATACCCGTGGCTGAACTGTCATTTTCCGAGGCAGGCTCACAGGCGATCAGTTGAGTGGAAGCAACTACGTCTGTAATGGGCAAAGCTAACACCGCTAATAGAATTGCACGTTTCATAGGTTTGAAATCCATGTCGTTAAAAATTTTCTGTAACGTCATCTGCCCTGAGTAGACCAAAGGCTTTCACGCGCACAACTCAATGAATATCGGCTGGTCATTAAGTATCATTAATTTAAAAGAGAAAGGCGCATAATGAGAATTACCTGCTCCTCGTTGATTCAGTACACACCAATGTTAGTCATGTCTTCATAATTCATATGAGGACATCCCCATGAAGAAGCGTTTTTCTGACGAACACAATCATGATTATTTTCCGCGAGGCTGAAGCTGTGATTTCTGCCCGTAAGTTCTTCCGTAAGCACGCCATTTCCGATGCCACGTTTTACACATGGCGTAAGAAGCATGGGGGCATGGAAGTGCCTGAGGTTTAGCGCCTGAAGTCGCCTGAGGATGAGAACGACCGGCTCAGGAAGCGGCTGGCCGAAGCTATGCTGGATAAGGATGCGCTCCAGGTTGCATTGGGCCGAAAGTACTGACAACAGACTAGAAGCGGGAAGCCGTGGTGTTAATGCGTCATGCAACCGGTCTGTCACAAAGTATTGGCTGCAGGCTGACAGGTTTGTCCCTTTCAACCTGCAGGTACGAAGCGCAGCGCCCGGCGTCGGATGCGCATTTATCCGTACGTATCATTGCGCTGGCACTGAAGCGTAGGCGTTTTGGCTTCAGCCGCATCTGGCAGTTGCTCCACCGCGAAGGGCTTTATGTTAATCACAAGCGTGTGTATCGGCTTTATCATCTCAGTGACCTGATGATAAAACGCAGACGACGTCGTAAAGGCCTGGCAACAGAACGTCTGCCGATGCTCCGCACGATGGCACCCAATCTGACTTGGTCGATGGATTTAGTCATGGACGCGCTGGTCACCGGTCGCAAGATCGAGTGCCTGACGGTAACCGTTGGCTTCGGAATTTCAGGCGTGCAGTTCACGCGTACTCTGGACAGCATTGCGCTTTTCGCGGCTATCCGGCGGCGATAAAAACCGAGCAGGGCCTGGAATTTACCTGCCGCGCACTTGATAAATGGGCCTTCGAGCATGGAATTGAGCTGCGAATTATTCAGCCCGGCAAGCCTGCACAGAACGGATTTATTAAGAGTTTTAACGGACGCTTCGCGATGAATGACTGATTGAACACTGTTTTAACGATATTAGCCATGCCAGGAAAACCATCAGTAAACGGCTCAGGATTGTAACGAGTGCCGCCTGCATTCCACATTGAATTATCAGACACGTTCTGAATTTGCGACGGCCTGGCGAAAGTGTAATTCTGATAGTGAAGGATGCGACATTACCAACTGAATTTTTTTAATCCTAGGGGCAGGTCACCTGAACCTGAACGGTATCGATGGTTGCGAAAACTTTGAACATTTTGGTCGGCGCCTGCGCACGCATGTACTGGCTACAACCGGTCTGACAGTCAGTGTAGGTATGGGGCCGACTAAAACGCTCGCAAAGAGTGCTCAGTGGGCGAGTAAGGAATGGCCACAGTTCCGTGGCGTACTGGCGCTGACTCAGGGCAATACCAGGCGTACCGAGACTCTTCTATCAAAACAGCCATTAGAGGAAGTCTGGGGAGTCGGCAGACGTATCGGTAAACGGCTTAACCTGATGGGGATCAGGAATGCTCTGCAGCTGGCGCACGCTCACCCAGCCGTTATCAGGAAAAATTTCAGTGTTGTGCTTGAGCGGACCGTGCGTGAGCTGAAAGGTGAATCCTGTATCCCACTTGAGGAGCTGCCGCCTACTAAGCAGCAGATTTGCTGTTCAAGGTCTTTTTGTGAGCGCATTACCTCTAAAATGCTTATGCAGCAGGCGATTTGTCAGTATGCGAGCATGGCCGCTGAGAAGCTAAGAGGAGAACGTCAGTTCTGCAGGCGTATCAGCATTTTCATCCGGACCTCGCCTCACGCAGAGAATGAAATTTTTTATGGTAATAATGCCGGCGAGAAACTCAGCCTGCCGACTCAGGATACACGTGACATTATCGAGGCCGCTATACGATCTCTTGACCGTATCTGGTTAGATGACCGCCGGTACATGAAAGCAGGCATCATACTCGATGACTTCACCCCAAATGGCGTCAGTCAGCTGAATCTCTTTGATGATGGGCAGCCGCGGGCCAACAGTGCGCAGCTGATGAAGATGCTGGACGGTATCAATCAGTCCGAGCTTGGTAATGTATGGTTTGCTGGTCAGGGAATAAACACAGAGAGGAAGATGAAACTGGAGATGCTTTCACCGGCTTGGACGACACAGAGGGATGACATCCCGGTGGCGCGCGTAATGTAACCTCAGATATGACGTCAGGAAAAATTTTAAACTGTTGAACTATTAAGATGTAAGTACGCTCACCCTTACTTATGATTTGTCATATCTGATTTCGCATGCGAAATCTAAGGTCAAATGGCCTGATGTACAGGCATTAAGCCTAAGCAAGTTTAATATACGGCCATACTCAAGCCTTAAATCCGCCAGAACATCTGGAGAAGCTTGGCTGCACGGTAGATCCGGTTTGAAAATAATTAACCTTAAGCAGAAGGGAAACGAAGACTATGGGCTCAGTTAAACGGTTTATCGAGCAACAGCAGGCCGAAGAAGAGCGGCAGGCATGGGTTGAAGAACAAGTTGATTTTAACGTGGTTCTTGGAGACGATGAATGGGCTGAAATGGAGAAACTTTATGATAAGCGCTTAATGGAGGGAACGCTCTATGAACCAGATTTCAATGAGAACTGGGGCCTTGAGGAAGAAATTGAATGGTCCAAAGCCAATCCTCACTCGATTGCGTTTGGCGATTTTTGTAACCAGATTGTCCGTCTTAATGAACTCATGGGGGATTCAGAAGATCCCATGCAGCAAAAAATCCAGCTTTCTTACGCGGTAACTCTGATGGAGTCCTGCCTGAGCGAAATGTTAAAATCGGTGACGCTTTCAAGCTTAGTTTTTAAAAGGAATGCACTTACAAACGTATACGGTCTCAAAGACACAACAATTAATGTCAATCATCTTCTGAATAACTCCAGTGATGAACTCATTGAAAAGACGATCATTAATTATCTTGCTGGCCTGATTTATCACAACATCGGAAATGTACTTAAAGTGTACACGGCAATTCTCGGCGGAAAGATTGACAATCTACCTGAGGACATTATAAAAAAGATAAATGATGCCACAACGCTAAGACATGACATTGTGCACCGGAACGGGAAGAAAGCCACTGGGGAAAAGAATGAAATTTCCAGAGATATCATTGACAAGCATATCGAAAACATTAACCAGCTCGTTGACCAACTCTTCTTGTACATTAATATGAGTATTCCTGATACAGAAGATCCGGACTTCTAATAGCCATCGCAGTGCGGATACCCCAGTGGATACGCGTTACTCCCGTATGGGGTATATGATGATCACTCAAAAGGCGATGGGCAATTCTTGTAGGCACTGTATTTTGTGTCTACATCATGAATAAATCGCTCCAAATTCGTAATAGCTCCTGTGAGCATTTCTCGGTTAAGTTGAATAGCCTCACGGGCGAGAGTAAATCCGTTCCGGTGCACAATATCGTGTCGGACCTCAATTATCCCAGTCAAACTCCTTGAAATATTCAATCCGAAACCAAATACCTTTTTATAGAGAGGATCAACATCATTAAGCCTGTGCCAAACCATGCTTTTGACTGAATTAATAACATGATTTCTTATATTCCCATGTAAAATCTGAGGAAGCTTAAAAGTCTGATTTGCATATTTATCCATACTACACATCCGCAGAAATGCACTAAGATCGCCTTCAATTTCAGTAATGAATACATCGAATAGATATTTTTCCATCATGCTCACAAGACTTGCATAGTATAAAGCCATATGGAATTCATCTGAATTTTCAACATGTGAAGATATTTTATCGAGACCGGCTTTAAAATCTTGGTAATGAAAGGATTCAATGTATTGTGAAACTCTCTCAGTATTCATTAGCCTGATACTCTACTTGGATACGGTCTTTGATATTACTGTCACTAAGATTATTTGAGACTGTAATAACCCAATCCACACCCACATTCGAAGAAAAAATGCTGACGTCGTATTGATTACCTTCTTCGTCCTCAAACGCATCGTCATTTTCCACTACACTGTCCCTGTAGCGATCTTCAAATGCTGGGGAGGGCACACTGACCGTAGCAAGTTCCTCGCCGTCTAAACTTATATAAAGATATCCACCTGATACCGATGGAAGAGAATCACTGCCTTCAATTTCAAATTTCATACTGTTCTCCGCTACCTGAGCTACAACTGCCTGACAGGATTACCATCTGGACTGGACTGTACTATAACTTAAATGTATCGGACTCTATGCACCATCCAGAAAATCGATTTCGCATGCGAAATCATGGATTTCTTTTGAGAAGTGTTTTAACTGAGTTTGCCAGTCTGTAATGCTGTTTGGACCATCTCCCGCGGGGAGATTGCTGACTCATCGCACTGGCCTCATCATCACTGTTGACGTCGTAGTAATAAATATCGATTACGCCGTGTTCCCGCAGCATGGAGGCAACAGCCCGGATATTAGTTCTGACATACCCGCTCTGCACTTCAAATTCGTCAAGGTTGATACCCTGGAGATTATTATCCAGCGCATCAGCAAGAGTAAATACAAGGCGGGATGCCAGCGTTCGTCGGCCAGTCTGTCCCAACAAATCATCAAGTTCAGTGAAAGTCATCGTCTTTAGCTGCCAATTTTTTACGGGCACGATAATGGTGATCTTCCTCGATAGCCGCTGCAATCCAGCCTGATGCTTTATGAGGATCTATACCTTCTGGCAAAAACTCACCAAGGTTATCCAGCTTCACATCAGGTGTAAGCTTAAATAAAAGCGATGCAAAGCCTGCCCAATCCTCGTGAGTTTCAGGTTGCCAGCCCCGTTTTAATATTAGATCAAAGGCAGCTAAAGAAGCCCATAAGGGCGGCTGCTTGCGTTTATTCCACTCAGACAGAGCGGTGCCGGGTACGGCCATATCTCTTGATACCAAGTTTAACCGACGCGCGTGGTCCGTAAGAATTTGAGCAGTATCAGCCGCACTTTTCTGCTCACCGATAGCCCATCTGCGCACAATACTCCCTCGGAACTGGCCAGATAAAACTGCAAATGGAGTCAAATACTTTGACATCATTATTGCGACCTCAACCCTATAAGCTGAACATCGCAGGCTTTTACGCAACGCTCACCCTCCGGGGCTTTAACCCATATCCAACCGAATTCATCAGGTTTCTTATCAAGCAATACTGAACACTCTGAGCCATTTAGCATAACAATGGGAACCAAGTGTAATGAGGACAGCTGGTTAACGGCGCTATTTATGACTAGCTTACCCGCCTGCTTAGATGAATCATCTTTAGAATCTTTGCCTTGTAACTTATCACCCCCATTGTTAGATTTCGCATGCGAAATCTCTGGCTCTATTGGCTTTTTTGCCCGCCCTTTTAGTTGGTCGAGTTCTTTTTTTACCAGCGCGCGGGTTAGGAGTTTACCAGCAGTATGTTTTTCAATAAGACGGTCGGCAACATCTGCATCCAAGTTGTCGATCTGTATCAGCATATAAGCCAGGTCAACGTCAGAGACAGATTTATTTTTTAGCAGAGCCTTAATCTTCTCCGGCGCAGACCCAATGCGCATGTGTTTGCTGACAAAAGCTGTAGGCTTGCCGAGTGAGCGGGCGATTTCCTCCCCTGTCATATTGAAGTCGGTTTTCAGCTGTTCAAAAGCCAGCGCGGTCGCCAAAGGCTTGAGCCCCGATTGCTGCAGGTTCTCGATAAGCTGCCCCATGATGCGCTGCTTTTCAACTTTCGGCGGCCGACCGACGTAGATATCAATAAATGTATCACCGCGCTTTTTCATTGAGCGGATACGCGTAGCGCCAAACCATACGCGGTAGCCCTTACGGTCTTTCGGAAAACAGCGCGGCGGCGTCAGGTTACCGAGCTCACTGAAGGACTCAACCATGCCGGAAATGACCTCCTCGTCAAAATCATCTTCAGGACGAACCTGCTCGACCTCATAAATCTCATCCGCTCTGACGCGCACAATCTGCCCATCAGGTTCTAAACCAGGGCGGGCAATTTCTGCCCGAATCTTTGATGCTTCTGGCGTTCCAACCGGAGCAAGTGCATTACGGACTGCTACACTTGCGGCGACTTCAGGCATGGCGCTCACAGCCGGACCGGAAGTTTTAAGCGCGTTTAATTTCTTCTGAAACTTACTCGCAGCCATCATTGAACTCCCCGTGTCAGTTCAATAATCTTTTTACTCAGTTCCTGATATTGCAGCGCAGGCTTACTTGATGGGGAGTACTCTTTAATGGTCATGCCCAGCTCAATGGCTTCTTTGGCAAGATTTTTTACCCATGAGATATAAGCAAGCACCGTTTCCGGTCCGTAGTTTTTCTCCTGTAAGATGTCAAAAAGACGCTGCAGGTTTTCTGTCTCTACAGCGGTCAGATAGCCATCAAGGAGAGACTGATTGTAGTTCTGAACATTCGCTTGGGTGATATAGGTTCCTAAGTATTTAAGTTCCGGGTTGTAATTTTTACGAATACGTTGCATGTACGATAGTTGCTTTCCGACGCCAATACGTGATGATTTCTCCAGAAGAGTTGGGATCAGCAGATAATCAGCAACAAGATGAGAGGCAATCAGAAGATTGTTATATTCTGGCGCCGAGTCGATAAAAATGTAGTCGTAGTGCTTACGCAGCTCAGTGATGCGTTCTTTAAAATCGAAGATACAGTCCTGCGGACGATAGTTAATTTCATGCAGTTCGTTGGTCGAACCGATGATGTGGCGTCCATCTGGCAGCACATGAGGATTAACTTCTGTATCAGGGAAGAATAACTGGTAGGCATTTGCTTCGCCGGGTGTGAAGGTGTTACCCAGCGGGTCTTGATCGATAGAAAGCGGCAGCGCATCGGGAAATGTCCTTTCCGTTAGCCCGGATGTGGTATCGAAATCAATCATACAGGTCTGCATTCCCATGACCTGCAAGTTGTATGTCAGCTCATTGGTTGACTGAGATTTGACGACGCCACCTTTTTGATTTCCAACAATGATGACAATTCCTGCTTTTGCTTCCATAGCTACATCCTCAAGATTTCGCATGCGAAATAATTGTGATGGCTCGTCGCTGACTGGAGTACTTCATTGGCTGAAGGGGATAGGCTCCATTGAGTCTGGCGTTTCGCCGTAATGTCAGCCGGCTACCCGGTGACCAGCTCAGTATGCCAGGCCTATAATAAAGAATCAATAATGATTCTCTATCATGGGCATTGCATGTGAGTTTTAATCCACTGTACCCACTGACGCCGGCTTTAAATGCTCATTGAATCGTGAACCCGGTTTACGAAATTCAGGGCACCTGACATAAAAAAACCCCCTGTCCGTTTTAAGGAACAGGGGGCATTATCAGCGCATTACTTCAATCAAAAAGATAATCACGCTGAGGGCAACACGAATTGCCTTGAGTGTAGTGATTAACACTGCCATAGCGTCCTCCTTTCATTTAAGGACATTGCAAGGCGCAGCCAGCCTTTGGTTTCCCGCTGCGCTTTTTTCCGTGTTGCTGGTTTTACAGTGTACAGACAACACGTTCAGCTTTGTCCCGGTGAGGCTGTGTGCATCCTGCCAGAGATGCGCCGGGTAATGTTTAATCGAGTGCTAATGCTATCAGTCCGCCTTGTCAGGAAGAGCCAGATTCGCTATTCTTTGCGACACAGTGTACAGACAACATGTTCAGTGAAGTCTGAGGAATGATGAGAGCGTTGCCACGCTTCTGTCATTCCGGAAAAAGGATCAGCTTGCCAGCTGGTCCTTTTTTTTTGCATCAGCAGAACCTGACCTAGTTCAACCTACGAGCAGTTACTACATGTAGGGGTTGCACCCAAAGCAACTCAACTACATGTGGATAGATATTAGTGATTTACGGCGAGTTGACAAGAGCAAAAAATGATGGTTGGAGGGGTTGTAATTCTTGCGAAATTTCTTAGCCCACGCCTTGTAAGGCCTGGCAACGTGTCAACCAGATCACACTTTTTTTTCTTAATATGATCGGGCGCGTGTTTATTAGTCAGCAATAGCCCCCTAAGAGCCCCAAACGCATTGTGAGCGACGCATTTTTTTTGACTGGTAATTCATGAATTTTCTTCGTTTAAACCTTTTAGGGGCTACTAAAGCGAAAATAAGCGCAATGCGTAGAATTTTCACTGAAGCTAAGTCCGCATTTAAATCGATTGTTACACGGTTTCTTGCGAATAAACCTTATAAAAATTCTGTCCACACAAAGTCCCATAACGTCAGGCGTGACAATTTCATGGCATCCTGGTGAGGCGGGCTTTTCGCCTTAATGTTATCCGGCTAACCGGTAACACAGAGATCATGCAAGCCCGCATTAAGGAATCAATATTGATTCTTTAATGCGGGCTAATTTCGCATGCGAAATATTGAGTCTATAGCGACGAGAATTAGACATCATCCCACGTTTCCCGATGTCCTTCGCAGAAGGAACAGCCAAATGCCTCGCTGAGTTCAGGAACAGATGTGCTGTGGTAGGTGCAGTGATGGCACATGTCTACCGAATTATGCAGCATTAGGCAGGCCGTACATAGGTAGTTATCATCAAATTTAAACACTGTGTTATATCCCTCACAGTCTGCACATCCGGCCGGTAAACCTTCATTCATGTTATGTTTAGTCAGTTGCACAGGTTTCATTACGTCGTATCGTCTCTCCTCACGCCCGCAGGCGCCGCAGCGAAAATCTCCGCCATGCGGACGCAATGTGGCAGGCGCCTGACACCCAGGGCAGGTAACATGAATATAAACATCCGAGTGATAGCATACGATGCAAAGCTCATCATAGAGCGGCATATCCGGAACAGGTTGCTCAAGAAGAACAGAGACCTGACTGCAGGCAGGACAACGTAAAACAGGGCGCTTAGCCTTGCGTTCATCCGCAATCCTCTGCTGAACAGGCTTCTGTCGGAACTTGGCACCGGCATAAAACCCACTGCTGCGCAGCATTCTTGTTTCGTCTGTAGCCAGCTTCGCACGTAACTGCCCGCCAAACAGGGATGACCATTCATCGCGCATCAGTCGGTTTAATGCGAACCAGGCATCAGCCTGCTCTGTCAGCACCTGCCGCTGATCTCCTTCACTGAGTTCATTATGATAAAAATGCACCACGCGGTTACGGTGATTTTTAATCTTGCCGAACAAACCTGCAGTTTCTGGAAGAAGTGGTTTGTTCAGAACGTCTCCCAGACGGGCGCAGGCCTCGTCATAGCTAACCGACTGAAAGTCTCCAGCCAGATATTTTTTTCGCTCTAACTTTTTCCCTGAACAGACCAGTGTCCAATGCTCGTGAACCAGCGGTACTTTCATCAAGATCTCAACAGCTGTCCAGAAACTGACTACTGAGAACTTGGCTTGCCCTGCCTCCAGCTCCTCGCGCGCCTTGTTCAGAAAATCTAGCCCATTGGCGATCAGTGCCTCCGTTTCCGGTGTTAGCCTCTGTTCATTAGGCTCATCTGCTCCAAACATGATTTTCCTTTATTGGTTATAGCCGCAGCCAAGTGGCAGCAAAGCGTCTTCAGTTAAACAAGCCAGTGCTCAGACATCCACTGCCGACCTGAATTCATTCCCTGTCAGCTTCATGCTCGTGAAGTAACCCGTCCAGTATCTGTTCATCAATCGCCCGGGTAAATTCCACGACCTGCCGGGCAAGTTCGGCGACCTCAGGATGTCCTATGAGCAGCGGCTCGCCGTCCGTGTCCCTGCCATTGCGATGAACGATGTCGTGCCGACGCTCTACCGCCGCCCCTAGAAAGTCCAGCGATGCAGGCGGAAATGTCGTCAACAGGGTACTTCTGAATATATTCATGGCAGTATCAATTTTATGCAGCGACAGGCCGTCGAGCACGTCTTTAATCTCTGCATCGATGCCCGCCAGCCTCGTATACAGATCAGAAAGTTTGAGCTTCTCATTTTTAAAGGGCCCATAGCTGGCCACAAACAATTCCTTTACCGCCTGGCGTGAGAATATTTCGCGCTTCAGGATGTCGCCCAGATAGGCCTCCATCGCAGTAATGATGCTGGCGTAGCACATCCGCTGAAGGGAGAGGTTGAGAGGCTGGGTGTCAGACAACCCTTTAATATCAAGAATTGATTCACGGCTGATCGCATGTGGCTTTGTTTCTTCATGCTGAATCTCTTCCAGGTCCCGGAAATCATCCTCGTATCCACTCTGTATCAAAGGAAGAATATTGAGCTCACAGATTGCATCATCAGGACAGGAACACAGAAACGCATACTGAAAAAATCGGAGGTCATTACAGGGAAAGTTAAAATACCCTAGACAGGGGAATTCCGTGTATATCTGAAACCCGCTGAGCATGGCATTAACTAACGGGGACGAGCTTGCTTCTGACCAGTAGGTTTCGTTAAACGAGTACGACTTTTGTTCTTTCTGCAGCCGGGCAGCAACAGGAAAAGCCGCAATCCAGTCTGCTAAACGGGTGTCCTTAATGGCTTCAAATACCAACCGATTTACGCGGGTAATACCGGCAACGTGTTCCCGCACAGATAGAGCATCCTTTGGCTGCAACAACCTGCCTTCATTATACGAAATCAGTTCTTCGAGTTCTCCAGTGATAGCTTGAAGATACTCGTTGAAGTGCAATTCACAGGCGGACATATCAATACCCGACAGCGTCATTCGCTTTCGGATGGATGCGGCAGACGCCCGATATCCGATAAACGACTCATCTTTAATGTCCCCGTCCTGATCGCGCTGGACGTTTTCCCGGATACGATCGCCCTGCCTGAAAAACCAGTTGTCGTGATGATTACGGTAACTTTCAACCTCAGTCCCAGAAATCAAAACGCCGGTGTAAGTAGACATATTCTTTCCTTTATAAGCTCTGCGACCGCACGCACAGCAGCTGCAGCGCGCCGGCGGTGTCCATGCTAAATCGCACCTGATGGCTGGCGGCCACGTCCAGTGCAAACACCTTTGTATAAACCTCGGTTGACTCAAACTTCTCATGCCCCAGTAACGACTGCAGTACCTTCGGCGGCACGTGATGATAGAGCATGTGCATCGCAAAACTGTGACGGAACGTATGGGGGGAGATCTTAATGCTTAACCGCACGCCAGCACGGGCAGCTGCATCAATGGCCCTGTTTATCCAGTTCCTCACCGTGCGATCGGAGACGGTCCAGACCGGCAGGGTGCGGCGCTCGCCGGTATAACTGTCGGTCTCAAATTCTTCCCGAACGCTGGCGAACAGCCGACGCATCTCGTCAACGTAAGCCGAATCGGAAAGCGGCACCACGCGGTTTGGGCTGGTGCCTTTTCTTGGACGTCCGCTGCTTGGCGATACGGATAACGACGTGGGGAATGGCGTCATTAAGGCGGAAGTCACGCCGCCGCAGTGCCAAGACTTCATTGAGCCGTCCGCCAGTGTTCCATAAGGTATTGACCAGCGCATGCTGGGTCCAGTCCGGAATGTGGTGCAGCAGGCCGGTGACTACAGGTGCCAGTAAGTAGCAGGGCAGTTCGGTATATGCAGCGGCCATGTACCGCAGTGCAAGCGCACGTCCAATATCGGGCTGCGCAGCTGGCAGCCCGACCTGAGTATTAACGGATGGTAACGACATAAACCCTCTTAAAAAAATGACAGCGCTACGCAAAATCTGGCGGGATTTACCCCTGCTGCTTTCTCAGAATTCACACAGCGACGCCTGCTCCTGTTCTACCCATTTTCCCTTGTCTAATGGGTACGGGGCACCGGAAAAATCCGCTGAGCGACATTGCATAATTTTCCGGTTTATGGAGATATACCATAAAACAGAACAAAACAGCAGGCGGGTGACGGGGAGGGCGGAAAACGGAAAGGGCCAAGTAAGGAAGAAAAGCGGCAATAAACTTTCAGATGTAGTTTCGGAGAAGTTAAAATAAAAGAGAGGGTATCAGTACTTTTAAAATATACCGGCCATGTACAAAGGAAAAATCTTTATTGGCAGGTTTATAATTCCCGGAAACGTTTATCCCATTTTTTTCAGTAATATTTTAATTTCAATTTAAATCCGAGAAAATCAAGAATAAATAAAATTTGCATCTTGATACCGACTGTGTTGTTGGGCATGATGAGCTATATTGAAAAATGAATTAAATCTGTTTCCGGGACATTAGCCGGGGCTTATGAGAGAAAGAAAATAAAAAAGTCAGAGATTCCTGCTGGTGTGTTCATACCAGGATCTGACGAATGTAAGAGCTTTTTTCTCTGAACAAAATAACATTTTCTCATTATCACGGTGCAACGCCCAAGGATATCTGCGCGCATAATAAAAGTGAGGTGAACTATGTAATAGATACCATTTGGAATACAAAGAGTTTTTTTATTAATCAACAAGAATTTTCAAATGAAAACCATGTTTAGAAAACAAGATGTGCATTTTTTATCAACCCATTATACAGGAGAAATCTATGGGCCTATTTACACAAAACATCTACAACGACTGTACTATCAACAATCAAGTTCAGATCGAACCCGCGCACCGCCCGCCTGAGAACAACGGCAACAAAGACACGTGGATTGAAATAATGTTAGGTGTCGCCGTATCTTTCTATGCGGTTCCGCACTTGAATGGAGTAAAGGCAATGCTTACGTAAGCCTTGGAAGTATTCCATGTTTCACCGGACTACGCACCCACTGTTTCAGCACTCGCATGCTTCACAGTGGTCTGCGCGGCGCCGGAAGTCATTCGCCGGGGTTTACGTAAAATTTTGAAATAAGGAGTTATTACAGTATCGGGGTGTGAGATACCCTGATACTGTCTATATTAACAGCCCCCTGATCACAAAACAACCACCTGCATATGTGGGTGGCCTAAGAAGCAGGGGTTCTCCACAGTATGCTAACAATCTATCGTGTATTGCTAACATTGTAATGAGCTGACTCAGCATAAAGATTTGATACTTTTTCTTCATTAATTTTCATTAGCTGGCACATATAACCATCTTTACCACTGTGCTTTTCGATCTGGTGAGCCAGGTCTAACCCGCGCCTGTAATTTTTTAAAAAAAAGCGTAAATCTTTACCAGTATGCTTTTTGTATACACCTGAGACATAAAATCCGAATGTAAATTCATCACAATTACACGTACTGCGAAAGGCATCATTTTCTAAAGCATTGATCATCTCGTCAGTAATTTTACGAGGTGTTTTATTACTTTTTAAAGTATATTCACTCGTCGGGAGTTTATCCCTCAACTCTCCAGCATAACTATGCTTTTTCAAAACATCGTCGATTGTGGAGTGCAGCTCTTCTTCCATGCAAAGATTCATGGGAAGTGAATTCAGTGCTTGAAGCGCATCACATTTCATTGGATTTTCAAAAATAGTCATAACCATAATCACCGGAGAAAAAATTCTGACTTCCGGAATCACAAAGCTACGTGATTCTTCATCAGCACTTTGGGTGAGGTTTTCAATGAACTTCGACTGCTTTTTTAATACCAGGTTCTGAACTTCACCCGGCCAGTCATCCTGAACGAACAGTTCATTCGGTGTCTGAGGGAACATGAATATGGCATGCTCAAAAAAATCGAAGTCGTGCAGCAGTTGCTGATAGTAAGGGTAAGAAGAGCTTTTCGCTCTTTCATCTATGACATTCAGTGCATTTACGGCTATTAAAAGCAGTACATCGTTCCGGATAGTCGACCTGAGCGGTGAGGTATAATTTTTCTGAAACTTGACGTTATCCTTACCGCTAAAGTCACCGTTCTCTCTTACATATTTCAGCAGATGATAAAGCACTCTCATGTAGCGACTGATTATCTGATGTCCTGTCAAAAACGAAAAACATTTATCTAACGTAGTATCGTAGATGTGTTTACTGAAGAACGCTTCAACGGCTTCCTTGTTTTTGTCCAGGTAATCACACAACTGGCGATGGTAATTGTCATGCTGTGCAAGGAGCATGTTGTACCGGCTTTCAAAAGCTGTTCGCCTGTTTGTGGCTTGAGTTTCTTCGAGCGTCTGACTCCCCAGATGCATTGTGGCTTCCATGGATTTACGTGCAATTTGTGCACTCTCGGCCGCCCTTTTCGCGGCCATCCAGGTAGCAATGGCTCCCCCTGTCGTCGCCAGCGTAGTGATTAGCGTTGAGAGGGATGACCAGTTATCATAAATCACTTCAAAAAGTTGAGATACTCCCCATATTACAAATAACAATAAAGCAAGAATGACTGAAAAGCTCACTATGCTCTTGATTTTTTTATTAACTCCATCGTGTTCATCCAAAATAATTTCCTTTTAAAAAGTAAAACTGGCTTTAACTTAGAAATCTATCGATGTTATTCACTTAAAAATAATTTTTATTTTTCTAATCCTGTCAGAATGTTCTTTCCGAAGGGAAGTATTATTCCTCTGACATGAATGATTTTAATTATCCGACTGCACTGGGCTTCAGATGTTCTCTGCTTAATTACTTCGAAATTCAGGCAACTCCTTGTAAGGAACAAATGGCTTTCCTGATTCGGAGGCCTGTCTGATTTTAGCGTCCAGCAATACAGGAAAAGGGATACGATCGCCTAGGCTGTGATAGATATCTGCACCACTGACACAAACCACACTGCTTCCTCGGCCAAATGCCTCAAAACAGTCCGGAGTAAAACCGTTCCAGCTGATGAATACTCCCCGCGTCCAGCTGGCCTTTTGCCTGAGTTTACCGTCGAAGACATGAAGGTCGGGTGCCGGTGTTGCACCTTTGTGCCACTTGGCCTCCAGCAGGTAGTATTCCCCCTCCATTTTAAAGCTGCCGTCGATTTGCTCACCGGTATTCCGGAACCCTGCGCGTGGCTCAAGCCTGAAAGCGGCAAAGAGTTGTTTAAGCCACGTCTCAAAACGGTACCCCCTTTGATGCGGAGGCAGGGATTTAATACTGTTCATTTCATCCGTGAGTCCGGCATAACTGACTCCTGTATAAGCAGGGACGGGTTTGCCGCCGCTCTGATCAAGTTCCGAAACCGAATTGAGCCTTTCAATCAGCTGGTGATAGTCAGCACTCAGGCGTTCGGCATCCTCTGGATCGGTTTGCTTTTTGTAGCTCCAGAGTCTGTCGGTAACACGTAGCACCGTTTCGCGGTCAGACTTTGTAATAAGACGCCAGAGACGTTTGGCCTTTGAGTTCGACTCATCCTCGGCCAGATACACAGCGTCATCAATGTCTATGTTGAGTTCTTCATCAAAAAAAATGGTAAACGTCTTGTTAGAAAAATTCAGAATGTACCCAGGGCTGCTTTCAAAAAGCCGGGAGAAAAGGACGCTGTCCTGATATTTGATTTTCATTTTATTATTCACCTTTTTTAATCAGCACCCGAGGCGAAAAGGGTCACACATCAGGTGCTTTTTCATTATCTGTGTTCTTTCTGCCCGCAAAAAAATCGCGATAACCAACTGGATAATAGACATTGGCTGTTTTTTTAACATCGCTGTCATCGTCGGCTTCTTTACCAACCCGTGTCAGCAACCCCATACTCAGCAACAGACCGTAGGCCCAGAGGATCTCTTTTTCAGGCACACCGGTCCCCTCATTTATCTTCTCGTAAGACGCATTAACACCGGGAGAAAGATTGTCTCTGACCTGTAGCAGGTACAGCCAAATCTTGAGCGCATAGAGCTCATATTTGTTGCGCTTAGTCAGCCCTGCAAAGCCCTTAATCATCCCGTCGTGGCCAAGCAAGCTGCGCTGCGGGAGTTTGCACCAGCCGTTAATTCCGTTATAACCGGCGATGACATACAGGTTGCTTCTCCCCTGAAGGTATACCTGAATGATGCCTTCTTTCCTGAGTACCTCGAGCCCGCCGGCAGCCAAGGCCCGACTCAGGCCAGTCATCCGCATCAGCAAATCATAGGTCACAGAAGACGCGTAGACCTTCAGTTCTTTCGCTTCTAGAAATTCGTCAGTTCTGTCTGACGTCCTGAAGCGATCATCACTGGTAAGGGCAATCGCAATAAAAATCTGAAGCGCGGCGATCTTGTGGCTGCGGGGTGAACCAGCGTCAGTCCATTTCAGTCCGACCAGATTTTTATTACGAATCCATTCGGAAGGCATTTTCACCCATAACTTGTTCATGAGCGTGTGCCTTTAAGAATGCATATCAGCATTACGAGCAGCGCGATAAACAGCGAGATAGCCCTTATGAAATGGACTCTGATGAGGAGAAAAAGCATCACGAACAGTGTATCAGCGAGCAGTTTGATCAGATGAACGCTTCCCTAGAAACCATTGATGGCAGCGCGCTGGGCTGCCTGACCGATGCCGAACGGCATCTGATGGAGAGCGATGACTTTCAGGTTCGTTTCATGCCGTTACCCGACAAGCGCCGTTCAGAGGGACAACACGAGTTCACCGTACATCTATCTCGCTTTCCAAATATGTATCAGGCTGCCCTACTGACGCTACTGGATAGGCTGAAAGACGCCGGGTTAAAACTGACATGGACTCGTAATTCGCTCCATGAATGGCTTGAGGATCATGCAGTGAATACTCTCGATGATATGGCGATCAGTCTTTTCACTGCCCTTGAAACGGATGCTTTCACCTTCAGCGGTGATTATAAGCAGGTGCTTTCCGCCATTAAGGCGTGTATTGATAAGAGCGGAATCAGCCCAGAGTACAAAAGCGCGGTGCCGAATATGCTGAATCGTGTGATGGGGGGCGTCTGATACGTGTTTACGCTGGCCTGCATATAGTTGCACGCCAGCACTGATACCGCAGCTGCTGCGGCAGCGAACTGACACGCGATGAGAGCTTGACACTGCAACGTCTTAAGGCGTTCACGTCGGGCGACTTTGAAACCTACAGCGCGTGCGGCGAGGAGTTTCGCCGGCAGCTGTGCAGAACCATGCTGAACGCCCCACAACTCAGCAGAGTCTGGCTTACCGACTGAGAATGCCTGGGAGAGTGGGGAGGGGTGTTTCCGGTTCATCTCCGCCTGACACACCTAAAAAATCCGCTCGTCACATTCGACATCCTGACCTCTGGCAGCGAGTCGCCGTTCTGGCACGGGCTTATTATATGGATAAATCCTGAACATGCCGGGCTGTACGTTCTGAACACCGAACAGTTTGAGCCGAATACCATCGGCCAACAGCTGACGCGTATTGAAGAGATAGTGTCAGCAGACATTACGCCAGCGGAAATCGTGGCGGTAATGGGCAAAAAGGGAGGGCGCGCGTGAATACAGTAATGATTATGCCGGCAGTGGCGCCACCTTTACGCCATGATGTTTTTCGGACGTCGGGTGCGCTTTATATGCGCAGCATGGCTGCGCGTGGCCCGATTGCTATGAACATAATGCTGAGATTGTAAAGACTATGTTTATTCACATTCACAAGATGGTTTTATTTCTGCAGTAAAGGTTCTGTTCACCCTTTTCAAACAGGTCCCTGCGATTCCACGCTTTCCGATAGATTCTGGCGAATCTGAAAGCCGGGATAGAGCGGAAGATGACAGTATAAATACATAGTAAAGAAAGCAATCCGTAAGGGATGCAGACCATCACTAAGGCTGCTTGTGGCCATAGTGAAGAATAGTTATGCTGCTTCAGGTTAATGTGTATGTCCTGGACGGATTGAGGGATGAGATTGATAAGGAATACCATCAGTATAAGGCTGATGAAAAAAATAAAGCCGCTGATAAAGCGCGCGCCTCTGTGCAATCTGACTTCTCCTTCATCTTTACAGTTGAAAAGGCCCGGTAGTGATATAAATGCTGAAAGGTCCTTGTTATCCGCACGAATATTGTGGTTATGCGCGTAGTAAAACAGGTTTTTCATAAACTGGGGCGTATATCGGATTCCATACACCAGCATCTGGCTTTGAATCTTATAGTTATCAATAAAGCCGTTGTTGCTCTTTTGCAGCAGAGAAAATAGTTCGGACTTGTCGGAACTGGAAAGTCGCCTGAATGTGGTGAAAAGCTGGAATTTAGAAATGTGTTTGAGCATATAGCCCAGTAAGGCTACACCCATCGTGCTGAGTATTTTTACTGCTGCATCAGATACCGTCATAACACCCCTCCTGTGTTATTAATTACTTATCATTTATCAGAGGCATAAGTCCAACCTGACTGGCCACGTTTTTAAAGATAAGGTTCTTACTTTCTGAGCGTTAATTTAAGGCAATGATTTATGCCGCCATATTGACCAGGACTGTGTTCAGCGCTCATTTCTGGCACATATTGGACATTAACGTATGGCTCCCGCCGCAGCCGGTCGTCGAACTCTACTACGCTGTCCTCATCTGACATATGAAGAGATGACTAACATCGCGGTGTATTAATCAACGTGGCGCAGGTTAATTGCAAAGGGAAAGCTGCAGCAGATGCGCGCCGGGTTTAGTCCGCCCTTGATGTGATGCAGGTTGATCAGCAATGACTCTTTCCCGTGCTGGAGGCAAGCAATGCAGGGCAGCTTTCCCAGCACATCCATAATAACGCGCTCTGCTGCGGTCGGGGGGCGCCCTTTGAGGCCTCAGGCAGACGCACTAGCGCATGTTGGCTGTTTAGCGGCTATGGTGCTGGTTTATTTCTCTCAGGTGCTCAGAGGCGCTTACAGCGTGTTTTTCAGCTTTGACTTTTTGCTCTGCGATCTATGCAGGATCATTACGCTTTTCAATCTGCCTAGTAAGCATCCTGCTGCTGGCAAAACTCCGTGTCAGCCAGTTTTGCTGCATGTTTTTCGCGCTTGCGCTGCTGTGCTCTTGCCTGCTTTTCCCGAGCGGCCTGAAAATCCGTGCTTTCCATGGTGGAACCAATTCTAAATTATTTTTTAGATTGTTTATCACCTTTTGCACCGCTGTAAAGCAATATGGAATTCTCCACTGGTTAATTACATGTTTTAACCATAGCAACGATTATGTTTTGTAAAATAACATAAGAGTTAACTATTCACATAGGTTATATCCCCATGTCCCCCATCTGCTGCAGGAGTAAATCATGTTTGTATACTCGGTAAAGTTAGAGCGTGACAAGCAAAGCGGTTCTTATGTTATCTCATGTCGTGATCTGCCGTTACTGAACTCAGTAGGCGACACGGTAGAGGATGCGTTGTTAAACGCGGCTGAAGCCGTTGTTTTGGCAATCTCTATCGAAATGGACGAACGCCGCATGGTGCCGCTGGCCAGCAAGGCGAAGAAGGATGAATATCTGGTAGGCGTGCCGGTGCTGGTGGCCATGAAGGCTGTTTTGCACAATTCGATGATCGAGACCGGCACACGAAAAGCAGACCTAGCGCGCAATATGAACCTGAAAGGCCCACAGGTTGATCGACTGCTTGATGTGCATCATCCCTCGAAGGTGCAATCAGTCGAGCATGCAATCTATCAGCTTGGACGAACGGTAAGACTTGGACCGGTTGAAGTTTACAAGCCAAACAAGTCAGCTTAAGGCCAAAGATAGCGGGTAACTGCCTAGCTTTGTGAGTTATCCACTTATCCTTTAACCCGATCCAATAAACGATCCTATATAGATCCCTATAGTACCTAATAGATCCCCGTCTCTCGCAGGCCGCGTCCCATCTGGCCTAAGGACGTGTCCCGATGTGTGCTGGCGGGATGAAAATGTGTGCTGGCGGGATGGTAATGTGTGCTGGTGGGATGGTAATGTGTGCTGGCGGGAGTCTTGATGTGTGCTGGCGGGATAAGGCATAAGGTTTCGCACATTTCATCATCTACTGTTGATAAGTGAGCTAAGCGAATGATTGAAGAGCACTTTATTGCCGATGGCCTTTTCGGTGATATGGATAACAAAGAAAAACAACTCACAGTTAATTCTAATAACACCGTGCAGCCGGTAGCACTTATGCGATTAGGTGTTTTCGTGCCTAAGCCCAGTAAAACGGCTGGTGAAAATAACATTGTCGATGCCTCCGAACTTTTTTCAAAGATGGAGCTGGCAAAGGCAGAAGGGTACGACAACATTAAAATCGGCGGTCCGCGCCTCGATATGGATGTTGATTTCAAAGTCTGGATTGGCGTGATCTACGCCTTTAGCAAGTACGGACTGGCAACGAATAAAATTCAGTTAAAATTTAGCGAGTTTGCTAAAGGCTGTGGCTTTACGGCAAAGCGCATAGATGGCCGTCTTCGAAATACAATACATGAATCACTCGGCAGGCTGCGTAATAAGTCCATATCCTTCAAGAGAGGTACTGATGCACGAGGAAGCTATCAGACTGGCTTGCTCAAAACTGGCTATTTCGATGCTGATTTAGATATTGTCCAATTGGAAGCAGATGAAAAGCTATGGGAGCTGTTTCAGCTGGATTACCGCGTTCTGCTGCAGCAGCATGCAATCAAAGCATTGCCTAAAAAAGAAGTAGCCCAGGCGATTTATACCTTCATTGAAAGTCTGCCAATGCGCCCTGCACCTGTATCATTCAAGCGGCTCCGTGACCGTCTCTCCCTGACAAGCCCCGTCGGTGAGCAAAACCGCACAATAAAGAAGGCATTAGAGCAACTTGCGTCAATTGGCTATTTGGAGTTCACGCTTACCCGCAAAGAGCGTGAGAACTACCTTATGATCATTAAACGCAATCCAAAGCTTAAACCAATCGACCTGTGAAAATGTGTGCTGGCGGGATAATCGGTGACAATCTTCAGATACAAAGTGTGTGCTGGTGGGATAAACAACATTCCGCCAGCAACTGATGTGCGCTGGCGGGATGAAAGTGTGCGTTGGTGGGATGAATCATGTGTGCTGGCGGGGTACGCGACCACTTTTTATCCAGAATCTGTATTTATCTGGATTCTGCACCAACTGATGAGAGTGTTTTCGCCCACTTTATCCCGCCAGCACACATTTTGAGGTGGCTTATCCCGTTAGCGCACATCCACATAACAGATTTATCCCGCCAGCACACATTTTGAGTTCGTAATTAGCCCACCAGCGCACACTTTCAGTTACCTATCCCGCCAGCACACATCTAAGGCGGTCACCTTCATAATTACCAGCTATTTAGTGAGCTAACCAGCCTGAGACCGTTATGCAACAACTCGCCTTAATGAATTTTAATGCATGCCTTTTATGAAACTACCCGCTTTGAGGGCAATTTTTACATCCTTAACCTTTGCTTGCTCCTTGTCTGGGGGCAAATCTTACACATCTGGCCCATTGTGAGTGCATACACAGCCGCGTCAGTTTACCTGTGAACCCTGAGCTAATGGTTGCTAAGGGCAAATCTTACATACCCTGTCTGCATCAAACCTCTGGTAAGGGCAATTTATACACTCCACAGCAGGTCACTATAAGTCGTCCTGTACTTTGAGGGCATTTCTTACATCTCACGTCTTATGGGTAGAGTGCAAAAACTACACCTTAAATCTTGCATTGCTGGTTTCATGGTACAGAGGGGCATAGATTGCAGATGTGCTCGCAATATGTACTGAAAGAGCCTGATTTCCATGAACAGACTAACCTTGCCATGAAACCAGCAACGTTTGCCTCACGCTATGATCTGGACCACCAGCATAAAAAAAGCCGCTTCGCAGCAGCCTCTAGTCGATCATATATTATTTTTTAGCAGAGCTTAAAGCTTTGCTCTACTTTCAATGGTGTTTGTCTTCAGGTCTTTGCACATCCAGATTTTGCGCTGAAATAAGATGTAGCAATCGGTGCAGTTGATGCGCAGTGCTCCGGTCCTGCCTGCTTCTACAAATCCTTTTGTTTTCCAGATACCGCGCATCTTATCCAATTCGATCTGCTTCAAACCTAAATTGATAACAAGGAAATTCCTAAAACTTTAGAGTGGATCTATTCTTTTACGAAATCAGCCACTGGTCAATTCTATACCCCTAATCTTAAACTGTATTTTTATACAGTAAAAAGGAGGGGCCATTATGCACGTTCTAATAGTAGCAATACCAGATGAAACCGCGCCGCGTCAGGCTTTCAGGCAGTTTATCGAAACAGTGGCGGCGGGCTTCCCGTCTCCGGCCATTGGATATGAAGACACACCACTGGACCTGAACGAGTATTGCGTGAGGGCAAAGACAGCGACTTATTTCGTTCGTTGTGAGGGGGAGTCGATGATCGGGGCCGGTATTTTTGACGGCGATCTGCTGGTGGTGGATAAATCGAAGGCTGCTGCAGACGGCCAGATCGGGATTGCCTCAGTGGACGAGGAGTTTACGGTAAAAAAGCTACAGCTGAGGCCGGTGCTGCTGGCCATGAACCCACGTTATAAGCCGATCCCTGTCGAGCCTGATTGCTTAGAAATATGGGGGGTGGTGACTTACGTCATCCACCGCACTGACAATGTTCCTGCACAGTGATGTTAACGCCTTCTACGTTTCGGCGGAGTGGCATTCAGACCGGACCTGTACGGGCGTCCTGTCGTGGTGGCGACGAACAATGACGGCTGTATTGCAGCACTCAACCGCGAGGCTAAAGACGTGGGCCTTAAGCGGGGCGATCCACTGTTTAAAATCCGCGATGCCATCCGGCGCTACGGCGTGGTGGTATTCAGCAGCAATTACACGCTGTACGACGCATTCAGTAAGCGTTTCCATACGATCGTAGGCGAGTATGTGCCTAACCTAGAAGCGTACTCAATCGACGAGGTGTTTGGCTCACTGGACGGCATGGAGAAGCTGGTGGACTTCCAGACCTTCGGGGAAGAGATCAGGCGTACCGTTATCCAGCACACCACAATGAAGTGCGGTATAGGGATAGCGGAGACAAAGACACTCTGTAAGGTTGCCACGCACGCAGCAAAGACCTGGCCTAAAACAGGCGGCGTAGTGGTGCTGACCGACCCGAAACGGCGCGACAAACTGCTGTCTCTGCTGGACGTCTCAGAGACGTGGGGCGTTGGCAGAAAGATTGGTGTCAGGCTGCAGCTGATGAACATCAAGACGATGCTCGACCTTGCCCGCGCTGACACAACCATGATCCGCAAAAACTTCAACGTGATGCTGGAGCGCACCGTGCGGGAGCTGCGCGGCGAACGCTG
>Ga0157373_10000278_pt1 | contig 41130 bp, 36 predicted proteins | sample C65metaG_FD_113460 | JGI IMG/M metagenome (GOLD analysis project Ga0157373, IMG submission 113460) | Corn rhizosphere microbial communities from Kellogg Biological Station, Michigan, USA - C6-5 metaG | ecosystem: Host-associated > Plants > Roots > Rhizosphere > Soil | place: USA: Michigan... | reverse complement strand
CGGCGAACTGTTTATCGACGTGAATTCACCCAGCAAAGCGTTTGGCGAACTGGTTGAGCATCACAATCACACACCTTCTTTATCTGCGGACGAGGTGCATCAGCTGATTAACAGCGATGCTAACGTGGTAGTGCTCGATGCGCGTCGTTTCGATGAAGATCAAACCATGAGTATTCCAGGCGCCACCAGCGTGCCGGGCGGTGAACTGGTGCTGCGCGTGCGTGACATCGCGCCATCGCCGGAGACCACGGTGATAGTGAACTGCGCCGGCCGCACGCGCAGTATCATTGGTACGCAATCGCTGGTGAACGCCGGGATTCGCAATCCGGTGTTCGCACTGCGTAATGGTACCATCGGCTGGACGCTGGCCGGGCATGCGCTGGATAAAGGCCAGTCGCGCCGCTACGGTGAGGCCAGCGAAACCGCACAGCGTCAGGCGGCGAACAATGCGCGCATCATCGCCGATCGCACCGGTGTGGAACGTATCCCACTCGCCACGCTGAAACGCTGGCAGCAGGAGACGCGCACCACTTATCTGTTTGATGTGCGTGATGCCGACGAATACGCCGCCGGGCATCTGCCTGGTAGCCGCCATGTGCCGGGAGGTCAACTGGTGCAGGAGACCGATCATTACGCCAGCGTGCGCGGTGCGCGCATTGTGCTAATTGATGATGACGGCGTGCGCGCCAATATGACCGCATCCTGGCTGGCGCAGCTTGGCTGGCAGGTTTCGGTGCTGGAGGAGCTGCAGGCCAGTGATTTCAGTGAACGCGGTAACTGGAAAGCGCAGGTGCCGCCCGTCGCTCAACCCGAATTCATCTCACCGCAGCAGTTGGCGGAATGGTTGCAGGAAGGGCAAACGCAGATACTGGATTTCACCACGCGCGCGAACCATCTCCACAGCCATATTCCGGGCGCGGCCTGGTTGCTGCGCTCTACCCTGCAGCAGCAAGGCAAAGCGTTGTTGCCGGAGGCACGTCGCTATGTTCTGACCTGCGGCAGCAGCCTGCTAGCGGGTTATGCGGTGCAACAAGTGGCTGAGCTGACCGGCAAACCGGTGTTTGTGCTGGAGGGCGGTAACGCTGCCTGGCGCGAAGCGGGTTTGCCGACGGAGCAAGGAGAGCAGCAACTGCTGTCCCCGGCCATTGATCGCTATCGCCGTCCATATGAAGGCACCGATATTGAAGCGGGCGTGATGCAGGCGTATCTGGACTGGGAATACGGTTTAGTGGCGCAGCTGGATCGCGATGGCACGCACGGTTTCCGGGTGCTGCAATTGCAGCCGCAGGCTGTTACGGCCTGATGATAATTTGCGTCGTGAGTGATGAGGTCGCCAAAATGGCGGCCCTTCAAACGACAAAAATCGCAATTTACTGCGTTGCGTTTAAGAAGGTATTTTTTTGAATGTGTTCAGAATGAACAGAGATTTGGTGGAGATAAGCGGGATCGAACCGCTGACCTCTTGCATGCCATGCAAGCGCTCTCCCAGCTGAGCTATACCCCCACATCTGGAAATCATTTTTCGGTCAAACCGTTGGGAGCGGTTTGGTGGAGATAAGCGGGATCGAACCGCTGACCTCTTGCATGCCATGCAAGCGCTCTCCCAGCTGAGCTATACCCCCGAACCGAAAAACTGCCGAGTAAACTCGACGGACGGGATAATATGAAACCGCCCCTTGAGTGTCAACGTCAAATTCTCGTTCTGTGTTTGATCGCTGAAAAAGGCGTCAACCCCGCGTCAGCATGGTTTTTTTTTCAACACGCCATCCCGCTTCGCGACTATTTATATGCATTATCCAACAATGCTTCCCCACTCCAACCTCAACCCAGCGTTAACTTTAGGTTAAAGATGTTAGAAGCAGTCTTGTTTTCGTTAAAAGTGCGTGTAAAACTTAGCGCGCTAATTAACCGGTCATCCTACCAGGGTGTTCTCTCAATGACCGGCCAGCAACGTCCCCATTAATCCATAAAAGAAAAGTGAACTATGTCGCTGCATACACCTAAAGAGATCGCCCAACTGGCGATTCAAGCTGGCGTGGCTAAAAGCCGCCTGCCTATCTCCACCTTGTTGATTCTTGGCTTTATGGCCGGTGCGTTTATCGCCACTGGCTTCCTGCTCGATCTGCATGTCATTAACCAACTGCCTGCTGAATGGGGTTCATTCGGCGTGCTACTCGGCGCTGCGGTGTTCCCGGTCGGGTTGATCATGACGGTACTGGCGGGCGGCGAGCTGCTGACCGGCAATATGATGACGATGCCCATCGCCTGGTTCGCTCGTCGCATCAGTGGCTTCAGCGTTCTGCGTAACTGGTTTTGGGTTACCCTCGCCAATTTCATTGGCAGCGTTGCGGTTGCATGGTTCTTTGGTCACATGCTGGGCATGACCGAAGGCGATTACCTGAAAAAAACCGTGGCGATTGCGCACGCAAAAGTGAATGCCGATTTCCTGCATGCCTTTATTTCCGGCGTGGGCTGCAACTGGCTGGTGTGTCTGGCGGTGTGGCTCGCCTTCGCCAGTAAAGATGTAGTGGGTAAAATTTTCGGTATGTGGTTCCCGGTGATGGCGTTCGTGGCGATTGGCTTCCAGCACGTCGTCGCTAACATGTTTATTGTTCCGGCGGCAATTTTTGCCGGGCAGATGAGCTGGGCGGAATTTGCGCCAAACGTGATCGCGGTGTTCCTCGGTAACGGCGTGGGCGGTGCAATTTTTGTTGGCCTCACCTATTTCATCGCTTTCCGTCCGGAACAACCCGCAGTGAGCCAGGCGCAATAACCGAATTTTGCCTTTTGTTGGAGAGCAGAAGGCATTTTCTGTTCAGGTTACTTTTCCCCGTTACGTTTTGTTGTAATATGTAGAACTAATGTATTTAACAGGGACAGCATCGTGAAAAAGGAATGGCTTACCCCCGAGGAGCTCGCGCAGGAAACGGGCTACAGTCGGCAAACGGTGAATAAATGGATCAAGCGTGAAAACTGGACAACCACGCCAAAGCCCGGTGTTCAGGGCGGTAAAGCGCGATTGATCCATATAGATGAGCGCGTAAAGAGCTTTGTTCAATCCACCCGCCACGCGAACGAACCGGCGGCTAATTACGGTGCACAACAAAATACGTTACCTGCGTTATTAATAAATTCTGTCCAGCAAATGACGGCAGCGGAGCAAGAGCAATTTGCGGCGTTGTTGTTGCGGGAGGGAATTCGAGGCGTACTGGAACGTCTGGGGATTCAGGAAGAATAAATAAGCCGGAAGCAGATGCTTCCGGCTTTTTCATATTATGCGTTTGCTTCGCGCTCCGCGATGAATGCCAGCGCTTTTTCGATTCGCGCAACGCTGCGGCTGCGACCAATCGCTTCCACCGTCACATCCAGCGCCGGTGACTGACCAGAACCGGTCACCGCTACACGCAGTGGCATACCGACTTTGCCCATCCCCAGCTCCAGCTCATCTGCCGCAGACTGAATTGCATGATGCACATTCTCTGCGTTCCAGTTGCTGTCGCTGATTGCAGCCAGTTTGTCGCGCACCACTTCCAGCGGCTGACGCGCGACCGGACGCAGATGCTTCTTCGCCGCGTCAGCATCAAAGGCTTCAAACTCTTCATAGAAGTAACGGCAAGATGCCGCAATCTCTACCAGGGTTTTGCAACGCTCGCCCAGTAAGGTAACCAGCTTTGCCAACTCCGGACCGGTGCGGGTATCAATCTTCTGCTGCTCAATATGCCATTGCAGCTGCGTAGCAACGTACTCCGGCGGCAGCGTATTAATGTAGTGATGATTCAGCCACTGCAGTTTTTCAGTATTGAAAGCACTGGCCGACTTACTCACGGCATCCAGAGTGAACAGCTCTGCCATTTCCGGCACGCTGAAAATCTCCTGATCGCCATGTGACCAGCCAAGACGTACCAGATAGTTGAGCAGCGCTTCCGGCAAATAACCGTCATCACGATACTGCATCACGCCAACAGCGCCATGACGCTTGGACAACTTCTTACTGTCATCGCCGAGGATCATTGATACGTGCGCGTAAGTTGGCACTTCTGCACCGATCGCTTTCAGGATATTGATCTGGCGTGGCGTGTTGTTGATATGGTCTTCACCACGAATCACGTGAGTGATGCCCATATCCCAGTCATCCACCACCACACAGAAGTTATAGGTGGGTGAACCGTCGGTACGACGAATGATCAGGTCATCCAGTTCCTGATTACTGAATTCAATCGGACCACGAATCTGATCGTCAAAGATGACAGAACCGTCCTGCGGGTTGCGGAAGCGCACCACGCACGGCTCATCAGCGGCGTGATGTTCATGGCTGTCGCGGCAGCGGCCGTCATAACGCGGCTTTTCGCCTTTTTCCATCTGCTCTTCACGCAGCGCATCGAGACGTTCTTTACTGCAGTAGCATTTATAGGCCGTGCCCGCTTCCAGCATGTCGTCGATCACCGCGTTGTAGCGATCAAAACGCTTGGTCTGATAATACGGACCTTCATCCCAGTTAAGGCTCAGCCAGTTCATACCATCCATGATGGCTTCAATGGCTTCCGGTGTGGAACGCTCCAGATCGGTATCTTCGATACGCAGAACGAATTCGCCTTTGTTATGGCGAGCATAAAGCCAGGAGTAAAGAGCAGTACGAGCACCGCCTACGTGCAGATAGCCCGTTGGGCTGGGTGCGAAGCGAGTTTTGATTTTCATTCAGCATTGCCTTAAATGCGCAGGTTTCATTGTCTGGATGACAAAAAAACGGGTTAACGCGAAAAAACAGTGCGCACATTCTAGCAGGTGAGGCTGATTCCTCAATGATTGTCGCGGTGGCATCCCGGTTTGCTGTGCGCTTTTCTGCTAATAAAACCAGCACATTGGCGAAAAGCGCCCCACGATGATTATTTTTAAAGCGAACGCACATTTAAGTTTTAAAAACCGTTGACTCACTTTGAAGGATCCCTATAATGCGACTCCACACAGCGGGGGTGATTAGCTCAGTTGGTAGAGCATCTCCCTTACAAGGAGGGGGTCGGCGGTTCGAGCCCGTCATCACCCACCACTCTTTAGAAGGTTTAAAGATGGCCCGCAGTGAACAAGAGATAAGATATGGGTGATTAGCTCAGTTGGTAGAGCATCTCCCTTACAAGGAGGGGGTCGGCGGTTCGAGCCCGTCATCACCCACCACTTCGGGTCGTTAGCTCAGTTGGTAGAGCAGTTGACTTTTAATCAATTGGTCGCAGGTTCGAATCCTGCACGACCCACCAATGTAAAAAGGCGCCCTAAAGGCGCCTTTTTGCTATGCGTTAAATCTGTGGTTAATGCGTTAAATCCCAACGAACCCTTTTCGCAAGTTTAACACTCCCTGCCCTCAAGCCTCCTTATACTCTAACCGATAACGATAATGGTCTATTGCAAGGAGAAAACCATGTCTATATCCAGCGTAGGTAGTGTCAGCACCGCAAGTAGCGGCGGCGGTTCTACCTCAGAAATCGCCAGCCTCTATAAACAGATTCAATCCATCACTAAGCAGCTGAAAGATCTTTCCAGCGACGATACGCTCACCGATGAGCAAAAGTCTGAACAGGAGCAGATGCTGCAATCACAGATTCAAATGATCGAAGCGCAAATCGCGCAAATTGAGCAGCAGCAAGCTGAGAAAGCGCAACAGAAACAGGAAGCACAGCAACCTGCGGCCACCAAAGCTGATGGTATTAACCGCCCAACTGATACCAATCAAATCAACGTGTACGTTTAAAACGCCGGCTTTAGCATACGTTGTTGCGTCAGCAGGGCTGCCTGCTGGCGCACTTCCTGCCAGATCGCTTCTGCGGCGGGTGTCAGCGAGCGGTTTTTGCGCTTTATCAGCATCAGGCTGCGGTTAATTTCCGGATAAAGACGCCGCACCGTGAGTTTGCGTCCTGACGGCAACGGCAAGGCCAGCGCAGGCAGAATGCTGATGCCAATTCCCGCTTCCACCATCGGATAAAGCGTAGCGGGATGACCGATTTCCTGCACTACATGCACACTCAACGCCAGCTGTTGCAGCGCGGCATCAACTAACACGCGACTGCCGGAAGCATAATCCTGTAGCACCATATTGCGTCCGGCCAGCATCGACCATTGCGCCTGTTCAATTTGCGCCAGCTCGTCATCTTCATGACACAGCAGTAAAAAAGGCTCCTGCAAAATCTCTTCGCTGTCAAAATCAGTGTCGTTGAGCGGGCCAATTACAATGCCAAAATCAACCTCCGCATTGCGTACGCTTTGCAGCACCCATTGCTGTACGCGGTCATGCAGGATGACGCGGATATCCGGATAGCGCTGCTGGCTGCTGGCCAGGCACTGCGGCATCAGATGGGCAGAAGGCGTTTGGCTGGCGGCAACACGCACCGTGCCGCTGCGCTGTTCGCCATAGCTGCGCACATCCAACACGGTGGTATTGAGGTCGTCCAGCAGACGGTTAAGCCGTGTGGCCAGCTGCTGCCCCGCCTCGGTCAGCATTACTTCCCGCGTAGTGCGATCGAGTAAGCGCACGCCCATTTCCGCTTCCAGCTCTTTAATGCTATGGCTGACCGCCGATTGACTTAAACCAATCGCTTGTCCGGCCAGACTGAAGCTGCCGTGATGCGCCACCGCGACAAAGGTGCGCAACTGACGTAAGGTGTAATTCATCGATATCGCTCATAGATTGATGCAATAAATCAATTTTATTTCTAAACCTAGCAGGCGCACAATCAGCACCATCATTTTTTAAATTTAACCGGATTTTAACAATGGGATTTTTACGCCTCGATCCGATGATGATTAAACTCATCATTACCGTGCTGCTGGCCAGCTTTATTCCTGCCAAAGGCGTCTTTGTCGATATCTTCGAATATTTGACCACCGCCGCCATCGCCCTGCTGTTCTTTATGCATGGCGCCAAACTGTCGCGCGAGAAGATCATTGCCGGCAGCAGCCACTGGCGTTTGCACTTGTGGATTATGTGCAGCACCTTTGTGATTTTCCCGATTATTGGTTTGCTGATTGTCTGGTGGCATCCGGTTAACGTCAGCCCGGAGATTTACACCGGCTTTATCTATCTGTGTATTCTGCCAGCGACCGTGCAATCCTCAATCGCCTTCACCTCAATGGCGGGCGGCAACGTCGCCGCTGCGGTCTGTGCGGCTTCAGCCTCCAGCCTGCTCGGCGTATTTGTCTCGCCGCTGCTGGTGAATCTGGTGATGAATGTGCACAGCGAAATGCCGGGCAACGGTCTGGAGCAGATTGGCAAAATTATGCTGCAACTGCTGGTGCCGTTTGTTTTAGGACATCTGTCGCGTCGCTGGATTGGCGCGTGGGTCGAGAAGCATCGCAGCCTGATTGGTAAAACCGACCAAACCTCGATTCTGCTGGTGGTTTACTCCGCCTTCAGCGAAGCGGTGGTGAACGGCATTTGGCATCGCGTGGGCGTGGATACCTTGCTATGGATTCTGGTTGGCAGCGTGCTGGTGCTGTTTATCGCACTGGCGATTAACCTGGCGGCATCGCGCCTGTTTGGCTTCAGCCGTGCGGACGAGATTGTGGTGCTGTTCTGTGGCTCGAAAAAGAGTCTGGCGAACGGTGTCCCGATGGCCAACATCCTGTTCCCGGCCAGTTCCGTGGGGATAATCGTGCTGCCGCTGATGATTTTCCATCAGGTGCAGTTAATGGTGTGTTCTTTCATTGCCCAGCGCTACAAAGCCGGGAATGAAAAACAGCTGGCGCAGCAGCAAGTAGAAGCGCAGAAGTCCTAAATATTACGGCCCGCAAAAGCGGGCCGTTTTGTTATTCATTGCGCTTGAGCGGTATGATTAAACCTTCCAGCCCTTCGATCTTGATGGTCAGCGTCAGCTGCATCAATTCGCCTAACTTACCGGCCGGGAATTCATCTTTGCGAGCGAACCACAGCAAATACTCCTCCGGCACATCAATCAGCGCTCTGCCCTTGTACTTGCCGAACGGCATCACGGTGTTGGCGATTTCAACCAGTTGCTGTTTATCCACGTTACGCTCCGAGCAGGCGAATCATTTCCGCTTCGTCGATCACCGGAATGCCGAGCTCCTGCGCTTTCGCCAGCTTGGAACCGGCCGCTTCCCCCGCAATCAGCAAATCGGTTTTCTTCGACACGCTACCGCTCACTTTAGCGCCCAACGCTACCAGACGCTCTTTGGCATCATCGCGATTCATCTGCGACAGAGAGCCGGTCAGTACCACGGTTTTACCGGCAAATGGACTATCAATTTCTTCGACATTGATCACTTCAACCTGCGGCCAGTGCACGCCAATCTCTTCAGTAAGATCGCGAATAACGGCGCGGTTGCTCTCTTCATCCATAAAGTTACGCACATGCGTCGCCACCACTTTGCCGACATCTTGTACTTCAATCAGCGCATCGAGATCGGCGTTCATCACCTTTTCCAGCTCGCCAAAGTGATTGGCAAGGTTGGCGGCAGTGGCTTCGCCCACTTCGCGAATACCCAGCGCATAGAGGAAACGTGCCAGCGTGGTGGATTTGGCCTTTTCCAGCGCATCAACCACGTTCTGAGCCGATTTAGGGCCCATGCGATCGAGTCCGGTTAGCTTACCGGCAGTAAGGCGGAACAGATCGGCTGGCGTTAAGACGTACTCTTTCTCCACCAACTGATCGATGATCTTATCGCCCATGCCATCGACATCCATCGCACGACGCGAAACGAAGTGTTTAAGTGCTTCTTTACGCTGCGCGCCACAAATCAGGCCGCCGGTGCAGCGCGTCACAACTTCACCTTCCACGCGTTCAACGTCTGAACCGCACACCGGGCAATGACCTGGGAAGACGATTTCACGCGTCTCTGCCGGGCGCTCCGATTCCACCACGTTGACCACTTGCGGAATCACGTCACCGGCGCGGCGAATCACCACCTTGTCGCCAATGCGCAAACCCAGTCGGGCAATTTCATCGGCGTTGTGCAGCGTGGCATTACTTACCACAACGCCCGCAACCTGAACCGGCTCCAGACGCGCGACGGGCGTAATCGCGCCGGTGCGGCCCACCTGGAATTCGACATCGCGCACGAACGTCATCTGTTCCTGCGCCGGGAATTTAAAGGCTACAGCCCAGCGCGGCGCTCGCGCCACAAAGCCGAGCTGCTCCTGCAGCGCCTGCGAATCGACCTTGATAACCACGCCATCGATATCGAAGCCGAGCGACGGGCGCTCCTGCTCAACCTGACGATAAAACGCCAGCACTTCATCGGCGCTGTGTGCCAGGCGAATACGATCGGTGACTGGCAATCCCCACGCCTTAAACTGTTGCAGACGTTGCCAATGGCTGGCAGGCATTTCACCGCCTTCCAGCAGACCAAAACCGTAGCAGAAGAAGGTCAGTGGACGTTTAGCGGTGATGCGTGGATCGAGCTGGCGCAGTGAACCGGCTGCGGCGTTGCGTGGGTTAGCAAAGACTTTCGCGCCGGTGCGACGCGCTTCTTCATTCAGCTTTTCAAAACCGCTTTCGGTGATAAACACTTCGCCACGCACTTCAACGCGTGCGGGGATGTTATCGCCATGCAGACGCAGCGGAATGGCGTGAATTGTGCGCACGTTCGCCGTGATGTTCTCGCCGGTGGTACCATCTCCGCGCGTCGCCGCACGCACCAGCAGGCCATCTTCATACAGCAAGCTCACGGCTAGACCATCCAGCTTGAGCTCGCAGCAGTAAGTCAATTCGTCAGTGCTTTTAAGGCGATCCTGCACGCGTTTATTAAAGGCAAGGAAGCCCGCTTCATCAAAGGTGTTGTCCAGCGATAACATCGGCACTTCATGACGCACTTGCTCAAAAGCCGCCAGCGGTGCCGCACCCACGCGTTGGGTGGGTGAATCAGGGGTGATCAAATCAGGATGTGCGCTTTCCAGCTCGCGCAGCTGAACCATCAATCGGTCATACTCTGCATCCGGAATTTCCGGCGTATCCATCACGTGGTAGAGATATTCGTGGTGACGTAACGTGGTGCGCAGCGCGGTGATCTGCTCCTGAACCGATTTCATAGTCTCTTATCCGATAAAAAACCCCCGACAGGCGGGGGTTATACTTGTTTTGACTCAGCTAGCGGCGATTAACCGATAACTTCGCGAATACGCGTTTTGTAGGTTTCCAGCTTCTGCGGCGTCATCATGCGACGCTCATCATCCAGCACCACGCCGCCTACATCATCAGCGATACGCTGCGCGGATTGCAGCATCAGCTTGAAGTTCTGATTCGCATCGCCGTACGACGGCACCATCATGAAGATCGAGACGCCAGGCGTTGAGAAATTCCCCATTTGATCCGGATCGAATGAACCCGGCTTCACCATGTTCGCCAGGCTAAACAGCACCGGACCGCTGCCGGCTGGGCTAAGATGGCGATGGAAAATGTTCATCTCACCAAACTGGAATCCGGCCTGCAGGATGCCCTGCAACAGCGCTTCACCGTTCAGTTCGCCGCCCGCATGTGCAGCTACGTGCAGCACTAATACGGCCTCTTTTTTACTGCCAGGCGCAGCAGCCGCTGGCTGTGGCGCTTCTGGTTGATGTGCAACTGGCGCTTCAGGTTCGAATTCTGGCTCTTCTGCGGCGAGGAATTCAGGTGCAGGTTGAGTCGCGGAAAGCGGTTCGTTATCCAGCAATGGATCGGCCTGAATTGGTTGTGGTGCAGGCGCTGGCGCTGGCTTCGCCACTGGCGCTTGCGGCGCAGCCGGCTTACGCACGTCTGGCTCGTTATCCAGCAGCGGATCGCCTAATAATGGGTCAGCCTGACGTGATGCCGGTTGACGTACAGGTTCAGGCGCACGCGGCGCGCTCGCTGGACGTGCAGTGAATTCAGGTTCTTCATCCGCATCACGAGGACGACGTACACGGACTTCGCCGACGCCATCATCTTCTTCGCTCAGCAGATCTTCATCGGCTTCTTCGCGCTGTTTCAGACGTTTGTGCGGGCGATCACGAAACACGGAGGAGCGCTCTTTACGGCTGGTCCACAGTCCATGAAGTAGCAGCGCTATTATGGCGATCGCGCCAACAACGATTAATATCAGACGCAAATCCTGCATCATTGTATTCTCTGTTGTTCCAATACCTTGCCACCACGGCAAACTTTATCCTCTAACTGTATTTGCCCAGCTAAACAAGTGCAAGTCTGTGCAGTATTTTCTGACAAATTAGATAGCTGCCCCACGCTTTTTTGCTGTTTTTTCGCGCAAACACTGCCTGAAGCCGATAAAAAGCCAGGTTATGATGGTCGCGCCGCTATATTTAGGAGAAAGGCTCGCTATGCCCGCAGGAAATTCGGTCTCAACATTTAATGGTGTTCACTACTTCGCTGAAGGATGGAAACTGGTGCGCCTGCCCGGCATTCGTCGCTATGTCATCATGCCGCTACTGATCAACATCGTGCTACTTGGCGGTGCCTTTATCTGGTTGTTTCAGCGCTTGGGGCAGTGGATCCCGGCTGTAATGTCACATATCCCTGACTGGCTGCAGTGGCTGAGTTATCTGCTATGGCCGCTCTCAGTGATTTCGATTGTGTTGGTATTCAGTTACTTCTTTTCGACTCTGGCAAATCTGATTGCCGCGCCCTTCTGTGGCTTGCTCGCCGAGCAGCTTGAAGGGCGATTGACCGGAACGCCATTACCAGATAGCGGTTGGGTGGGCCTGATAAAAGACATACCGCGCATCATGAAGCGAGAGTTTCAGAAGCTCGGCTACTATTTGCCGCGTGCGCTTGGTTTGCTGTTGCTGCACTTTATCCCCGGCTTTGGACAAACGGTGGCGCCCGTTCTATGGTTTTTATTCAGTGCGTGGATGCTGTCCGTGCAGTATTGCGACTACCCATTTGATAACCACAAAGTGAGTTTCCAGCAGATGCGCCAGGCGTTGCGCCAGCACAAAAGCGCAAATATGCAATTTGGTGCGCTGGTTAGCCTGTTCACCATGATCCCGATTATCAATCTGGCGATTCTGCCGGTTGCGGTATGCGGTGCAACGGCCATGTGGGTGGATCGTTATCATGCACAACATGCACGCCGCTAAAGCTTTAAATCGTCTTATGCATTTTTGCGTAAGGCTTATGGTTGTGCGCTATATAGATATGCGATTTCTTTCCTTCCGCACATCATTAGAAAAGGTATGCTCTGAGGGTTCCCAATATTTCATACAGTTAAGGACGAGCTATGAGTAAGATCTATGAAGACAACTCTCTGACAATTGGTCATACGCCGCTGGTTCGACTGAACCGCATCGGTAACGGCCGCATTCTGGCTAAGGTCGAGTCGCGCAACCCGAGCTTCAGCATCAAATGCCGTATCGGTGCCAATATGATTTGGGACGCGGAAAAACGCGGTATTTTGAAGCCGGGCGTTGAGCTGGTTGAACCAACCAGCGGTAACACCGGTATTGCGCTGGCTTACGTCGCCGCAGCGCGCGGTTACAAGCTGACGCTAACCATGCCAGAAACCATGTCAATTGAGCGCCGCAAGCTGCTGAAAGCGCTGGGAGCTAACCTGGTGCTAACCGAAGGTCCTAAAGGCATGAAAGGTGCCATCGCGAAGGCGGAAGAGATTGTCGCCAGCGATCCGGACAAATATGTGCTGTTGCAGCAGTTCAGCAACCCAGCCAACCCGGAAATCCACGAAAAAACCACCGGTCCAGAAATTTGGGAAGACACCGACGGCGAAGTGGACGTGTTTATTGCGGGCGTGGGCACCGGCGGTACGCTGACAGGCGTGAGCCGCTACATCAAGAATACCAAAGGCAAGACCGAGTTGATTACCGTTGCCGTTGAGCCAACCGATTCACCGGTTATTGCTCAGGCACTGGCGGGCGAAGAGATCAAACCAGGCCCACATAAAATCCAGGGCATCGGTGCCGGCTTCATTCCTGGCAACCTTGATCTGGAATTGATCGACCGCGTAGTGGCGATCACCAATGAAGAAGCCATTAGCACCGCACGTAAGCTGATGGAAGAAGAAGGTATTTTAGCAGGTATCTCTTCAGGTGCTGCCGTTGCTGCCGCGCTGAAGCTGCAAGAAGATGAAGCCTTCGCCAACAAGAACATCGTGGTGATTCTGCCCTCCTCCGGCGAACGTTATTTAAGTACCGCGCTGTTTGCCGATCTCTTCACTGAGAAAGAACTCCAGCAGTGATGCTTAAAGTCTGAAACTGACGAAAAAAGCACCCGAATGGGTGCTTTTTTGTGGTGCAGATCTCACTTTTATCATCAGACAGATTGCTTTCAGTGATGTGGCTCTGGTATTTAAGCTTCCAATTATTTCGGTGCCTGAAATTAATCCGCCTTTGAAGTGGATCAAGCTGAATCGATTTACCGATTTGGCGAAACGGCGAATCACGGCATAATGAGAAGAGTGACGCATTCGTGCAGTTTTTGATCTGTCACTGTTAATGACGTACTCATTCGAGCGCATTTTATGGTGAGCTTAAAGCCATACCAGCGCACCTACACAGGCTAAAGTTACGGCTCCAGGCTAGACTTTAGATCCATAACACCAAACCTGATAAAGTTGGGGAAATAGAATGTTCCAGCAAGAAGTTACCATTACCGCACCTAACGGCCTTCATACTCGTCCTGCAGCCCAGTTCGTCAAAGAAGCAAAGGCTTTTAAGTCAGAAATCAATGTGACCTCTAATGGCAAATCTGCCAGCGCGAAAAGCCTGTTCAAACTGCAGACTTTGGGTCTGACTCAAGGTACGGTTGTTACGCTGTCTGCTGAAGGTGAAGACGAGCAGCAAGCGGTTGAGCACCTGGTCAAGCTGATGGCTGAGCTGGAGTAACCGGCTCAGTTCGCAACTAAACCGACCCCTTTGCCCCATTGAGTGCAAATATCTTGATCGCGGACAATCTGTCCGCGTTATTGCATCTTTAGAGTACTGCTCCGCGACAGTGGCGACGCATCGGGTCAATGAGCCATCGTGATTAAAAGGTAGGGTTATGATTTCAGGCATTTTAGCATCACCGGGTATCGCTTTCGGCAACGCACTTTTGCTGAAGGAAGATGAGATCGTCATCAGCCGAAAAAAAATTACTGACGATCAGGTTGAGCAGGAAGTTCAGCGCTTCCTCGATGGACGCAGCAAAGCTGCTTCACAGCTCGAAGCCATTCGCATTAAAGCCGGTGAAACCTTCGGTGAAGAGAAAGCGGCGATCTTTGAAGGTCACATCATGCTGCTCGAAGACGAAGAGCTTGAGCAGGAAATCATCGACCTCATCAAGAAAGACCACGCTACCGCGGACGCCGCTGCTCACACCGTGATTGAAGACCAGGCCGTTGCACTGGAAGAGCTGGATGACGAATACCTGAAAGAGCGTGCGGCTGACGTACGTGATATTGGTAAGCGTCTGCTGCAGAACATTCTCGGTCTGCACATTGTCGACCTGAGCGCGATTGCTGACGAATCTATTCTGGTGGCGAAAGATTTAACGCCGTCAGAAACCGCACAGCTGAACCTGAAAAAGGTGCTGGGCTTTATTACCGATCTGGGTGGGCGTACATCTCACACCTCGATCATGGCGCGTTCGCTTGAGCTGCCTGCGATTGTCGGCACCGGCAACGTGACTGCCACCGTGAAAAACGGTGATTTCCTGATCATTGATGGCGTGAACAACAAAATTTACGTCAATCCAACTGATGACGTGCAGGAAGAACTGAAAGCAATTCAGACTCAATATCTGTCTGAAAAGCATGAACTGGCGAAACTGAAAGATCTGCCAGCCATTACGCTGGACGGCCATCAGGTTGAAGTCTGCGCTAACATCGGTACCGTGCGTGATGTTGCCGGTGCTGAACGCAACGGTGCGGAAGGTGTTGGCCTGTATCGTACCGAGTTCCTGTTTATGGACCGTGATTCACTGCCAACCGAAGAAGAACAATTCCAGGCGTATAAAGCCGTGGCTGAAGCCGTGGGTTCGCAGGCGGTTATCGTGCGTACCATGGACATCGGCGGCGACAAAGATCTGCCTTACATGAACCTGCCGAAAGAAGACAACCCGTTCCTCGGCTGGCGCGCGATTCGTATCGCCATGGACCGTAAAGAGATTCTGCATGCGCAGCTGCGCGCGATTCTGCGTGCATCCTCATTCGGTAAACTGCGCATCATGTTCCCAATGATCATTTCAGTAGAAGAAGTTCGCATTCTGAAAGGCGAACTGGAGCTGTTGAAAGCGCAACTGCGTGAAGAAGGCAAATCCTTTGATGAGACCATCGAAGTCGGCATCATGGTTGAAACGCCAGCATCCGCAGTGATTGCTCGCCATCTGGCGAAAGAAGTCGACTTCTTTAGTATTGGGACAAATGACCTGACGCAGTATACTCTGGCGGTCGATCGTGGTAATGATTTGATTTCACACCTCTATAACCCAATGACGCCGTCTGTTCTTGGCCTCATTAAGCAAGTGATCGATGCATCACATGCCGAAGGGAAATGGACCGGCATGTGTGGTGAGCTGGCTGGTGATGAACGTGCTACACTACTGTTACTGGGAATGGGGCTGGACGAATTCAGCATGAGCGCCATTTCAATCCCAAGCATCAAGAAAATCATTCGTAATACTAATTTCGAAGATGCGAAGGCATTGGCGGAGCAGGCTCTGGATCAACCAACAGCGGATGATTTGATGAATTTGGTCAACAAGTTCATTAAAGAAAAAACGCTCTGCTGATCCACGGACGCTAGCCTCAAATTACTGCTTAGGAGAAGATCATGGGTTTGTTTTCTAAACTTTTTGGCGAAAAATCAGAGAGCGCGTCAGGCACTTTTGATATCGTTGCGCCTCTGTCAGGCGAAATCGTAAATATCGAAGACGTACCTGATGTGGTATTCGCTGAGAAAATCGTGGGTGACGGTATCGCAATCAAACCAACCGGCAACAAAATGGTTGCACCGGTTGATGGTACTATCGGCAAGATTTTCGAAACTAACCACGCATTTTCAATCGAGTCTGATAACGGTATCGAACTGTTTGTTCACTTCGGTATCGACACGGTTGAGCTCAAAGGTGAAGGTTTCAAACGCATCGCTGAAGAAGGCCAGAAGGTTAAGAAAGGCGACGTGGTGATCGAGTTTGATCTGGCACTGCTGGAAGAGAAAGCGAAATCCACGCTGACGCCGGTTGTAATCTCGAACATGGACGAGATTAAAGACCTGATCAAACTCTCCGGTCAGGTAACTGTGGGCGAGACTCCGGTTATCCGCATTAAAAAGTAAGCTTCGGCTGATTCGTGAGAATTGCAAAACGGCACCCAAAGGGTGCCGTTTTTTGTTTCAGTCTGCCCTACTCTTGCATCTTTCAACGCGCACAATGCGGGAAGAGGTCGGGACGACGGGGCAGAGGAGTAAAGCGTCTCGCGCCAGGGAAGGCGCGAGCCGAGGCCCAGGGACGGTTTATGCCGTCTTTACGATCTGCCCCGTTGTCCTGACCGACTGCACTAAGCCTTATTCCTGCTTCCAGCGCGGTAACCTTAACGTTAACTCCAGACCACCTTCCGGGCGATTTACTGCCTGAACTTCACCGTGATGCGCCAGAATCACCTTACGCACAATCGATAGCCCCAAACCGTAGCCTTTGCCCATCAGCGGAGAATTAACCCGTACAAAAGGATCGAAGATGCTCGAAAGCTTCTCATCGTCCACGCCCGGCCCTTGATCGCGCACGCTAATTGCCAGCCACTGATTTGCCGCCTGCAGCCGCACGTTGATGTGCTGCCCTTTGTGCGAGAATCGCAGCGCATTGCGCAGCACATTCTCCACACCACGACGAATCAGTTCCGCATTGCCGTGAACGGTGTAATCCGCATTCTCATCCACCTGAAAATCGACAATCACGCCGGGAATCTGCGCTTCGTAGCGCACATCGGTCACCACCGCATGCAGCAGGCCGGTAAGGTCGAAATATTGTTCCCCAGGCATACTTTCGTGCTCAGCGCGCGAAAGCGTCAGCAGCTCGCCAATCATCTTGTCGAGGCGTCGGGCTTCCTCATCAATGCGATTGAGCGAGGATTCGACGGATTCCGGCGTTTGGCGCGCCAGGCCGGTCGCCAGCTGCAAGCGCGCCAGCGGTGAACGCAGCTCGTGGGAGATATCATGCAGCAGCTCCTCGCGCGCTTTCACCAGCGTATCGAGGCGCTCGACCATCGCATCAAAATCCTGCGCAACGTTCGAGAGCTCATCATGGCGTTTGCGCATCACCGGATAGAGCCGTACCGACAAATCACCGCTGGAGACGCGCGCAAAGCCCTCACGCAGCTGCCGCATTGGTCGCGTCAGGTTCCACGCCAGCAGCAGGCTAAACAGCAGCCCCAATGCGCCAGCGAAGGTAAACATCGGTTCGGGGATATTCAGGATGCGGCGCGGGCGGCCGCCGCCCATTGAGCTGTCTTCGCGCAGACCTTTAACGTCGTAACGCAGCTCGTACTGTTTGCCATCCTGCCCTTTTACCCAGCGCACAATCACATCAGGAAACGGTCCCTGAAAGGGTTCGTTGATGCTTTCTGGCGGCGCATTGTTGGGCGTCGCAGCGGGTTTTTCGTGCTGGATCACCGAGAAGAATTGCCGATCGTTCGGTTCCCAGTCGGCCATCATGTCATCAAGCGAGCTGGGACCACCGCGCTCCAGTACTGAAACCGCTGACGCCATTTGCAGATTAACGATACGCCGAATCGCCACCAGCTCTGGCGGCTCATGTCGATTACCGGAGAGCGTAAAGCCTAGCCACAACAGTTGGCTGATGATGACAAACACAATCCAGAAGCCCAGCAAAATTTTCCAGAACATGCGGCCGCGATAGCTGTGTTTCATCGAATGCGATAACCAATACTGCGCACAGTTTCAATGTTGACGCTGTCGGCAGTTAACGCTGCCAGCTTTTGACGGATGTTGCTGATATGCACATCAACGCTACGATCGTAAGCTTCGCGCGGACGGCCAAGGCCTTTTTCCGACAGCTCATCTTTCGACACCACGCGATCCGGCGCACGCAGCAGCAAATCCAGCAAGTTAAACTCTGAAGCCGTCAGATCGAACGCTTTGCCCTGCCATTCGGTGATACGCGTGGCGGGATTGAGGCTGAGATCGCCCCAGCGCAGCAGCTCTTTCTTATCCGGCAGCGGAGTCTGATCTTCAAAGCGACGCAGCACGGCGCGCAGACGGGCCACCAGTTCACGCGGATAGCACGGTTTCGGCATGTAATCATCCGCCCCCATTTCCAGGCCGATCACCCGATCAATATTGTCGCCTTTCGCCGTCAGCATAATCACCGGTAACCGGCTGTTCTGCCGCACCTGGCGCAGCACATCGATGCCGCTCATATCAGGCAGCATGATGTCGAGAATCATTGCGGTATAGTTGCCCGATAACGCGCCTTCCACCCCGGCGCTACCGGTTAAAACCAGTTGTGTTTCAAAACCTTCAGCAATCAGGTATTGGCTCAACATGGTGCCAAGTTCTACATCATCATCAACCAGCAGAATTTTCATCGTTATCTCTCGTGTAAATTGCCGCTATTTTGTCCTGAGTCCACAACGAACGCAGCCGGTTTTACGCGATCCTTACGTTGCTTACGTCAGACGATTATTACGAAGACTATAGACAAAAATGGCCTGGACGTACCATCACAGTACGCGCAGGCCAAATCATCGGTGGGAAAGTGGGATCAGTGGAAAACGCCGGTTGAGAGATAGCGGTCGCCGCGATCGCACACAATCGCCACCACCACGCTGCCAGGCTGGGCCGTGGCGATACGCAATGCGCCGGCCACCGCGCCGCCAGAGCTGACGCCACAGAAAATCCCTTCACGCTGCGCCAGCGCGCGCATGGTCTCTTCCGCCTCGCGCTGCGCCATATCTATTACCTCATCCACTAACTCCGGGCGGAAGATGCCGGGCAGATAGGCTTCCGGCCAGCGACGTATACCGGGAATGCTGCTGCCCTCTTGTGGCTGCAGGCCAATTATCTGCACCGCTGGCGCGAACTCTTTCAGGTAACGTCCAACGCCGGTAATGGTGCCGGTGGTGCCCATGCTGGAGACAAAATGCGTCATGCGGCCAGCGCTTTGCTGCCAGATTTCCGGGCCCGTGGTGAGATAGTGGCCCAGCGGATTATCGGGATTGTTGAACTGATCCAGCACGCGTCCTTCGCCGCGATCGGCCATCGCCTGTGCCAAATCGCGTGCCCCTTCCATGCCCTGCTCGCGCGATACCAGCAGCAATTCAGCGCCGTAGGCGCGCATCGCATCCTGGCGCTCCTGGCTCATGTTATCGGGCATCAGCAGGCGCAGCTTGTAGCCCTTCATCGCGGCGATCATCGCCAGCGCAATGCCGGTGTTGCCGCTGGTGGCTTCAATTAAGGTATCGCCCGGTTTGATGTCACCGCGCAACTCCGCCTGATGAATCATCGACCAGGCCGCACGGTCTTTGACGGAACCGGCTGGATTGTTGCCTTCCAGCTTTAGCCAGATCTCGCTGCCGTTATCAGGCGTCAGCCGCTGCAACTTTATCAACGGCGTATTGCCGATGGTATTTTCCAGTGTGGTCACGGTTTAATTCCAGACGAAAGAGGGGCAAATAAAACGGGCGGGAAAGTCCCGCCCGAAGGAGTGTCAAAAATATCAGGCGCTCTCGGCAAAGGCAACCGGGCGAAGCGGCGTAGTGCCATGGTAAATTCGCGCCTGTTGCAGGCCAACGAACAGGCGTTCACCACGCATCGGCGCATGGTGATCGCCGTCGAACACCACGGAGAACACCTCGCCCTGCCAGCCGCTCGGCTGAACTACCAACTGCCAGAAGTGGCCGCGCGGGCTGATCTCCAGCACCTGCACCGGCAAAGGCGTTTCCAGGCTGCTCTGGCGTGAAATATCGATTTCCCACGGACGCAGGAACAGTTCAACTTCGCCCTGATGCGCAGGCGTGTAGCCCAGCGGCCAGCGATGCGCGGCCACATGGAACTGAGAGCCATGTACTTCGCCTGTAAAGCGATTCACTTCGCCAAGGAATTCCAGCACAAAGCGCGTCGATGGATCGCGCCATACGTCATCTGGCGTGCCAACCTGTTCGATGTTGCCCTGGCTCATCACCACCACGGTGTCCGCCACTTCCATCGCTTCTTCCTGGTCGTGGGTCACGAACACGCTGGTGAATTTCAGCTCTTCATGCAACTGACGCAACCAGCGACGCAACTCTTTACGCACCTGCGCATCCAACGCGCCAAACGGCTCATCCAGCAGCAGGATTTGCGGTTCTACCGCCAGTGCACGCGCCAGCGCTACACGCTGCTTCTGTCCACCGGACAACTGTGCCGGGAAGCGGTTGCCCAGATGGGAAAGTTGTACCATCTCAAGCAGACGCGTAACGCGCTGTTTGATCTCAGCAGCACCTGGACGTTCGCGACGTGGCAGAACGGTAAGGCCAAAGGCGATATTGTCGAACACCGTCATGTGGCGGAACAGCGCGTAGTGCTGGAACACAAAGCCCACCTGACGATCGCGCGCATGGATGCGGCTGACGTCTTTGCCATTGAAATGGATCTGTCCGCTGTTCTGATGTTCCAGCCCAGCGATGATACGCAGCAGCGTGGTTTTACCAGAACCGGATGGCCCCAGCAGCCCCACCATCTTGCCGGAAGGAATATCCAGAGAGATGTCGTTAAGAACCGATGTGCGGTCAAACGATTTGTTGATTTGTTTAATCTCAATGCTCATGATTTTCCTCCTGTAGGCGCTTCTGCTGATGCTCTAATCGCCACTGCACCACGCTTTTCAGAAACAGCGTTACGATTGCCATCAGGGTCAGCAGCGCGGCGGCAGTAAAGGCGCCCACGGTGTTGTAATCCTGATGCAGTAATTCAACCTGAAGCGGCAAGGTATAGGTTTCGCCGCGAATTGATCCCGAAACCACCGAGACCGCACCAAATTCACCAATCGCACGTGCGTTGGTCAGCACCACGCCGTACATCAGCGCCCAGCGGATATTCGGCAACGTCACGCGGCGGAACATCTGCCAGCCGGATGCGCCGAGCAGCACCGCCGCTTCATCTTCGTGACTGCCCTGGCTCAGCATCACCGGCACCAACTCACGCACCACAAACGGACAGGTAACGAAGATGGTGGCCAGCACCATGCCCGGCCAGGAGAACATAATCTGAATATTATGCGCATCCAGCCAGCCACCGGCAGGACCGTTGACGCCCCAGAACAGCAGATACATCAAGCCGGCAACCACCGGCGACACGGCAAACGGGATATCAAACAGCGTCAACAGCAGCTGGCGGCCGGGAAAGGTGAAGCGCGTCACCAGCCACGCCAGCAGCGTACCGAACACCATGTTGACCGGCACGGTAATCAGCGCCACCAAAAGGGTCAGCCAGATAGCGTGCAGCATGTCGCCATCTCTCAGGTTACTCAGCGAGGCAACCAAACCCTGGTTGAGCGCTTCCCAGAAGATGGAAACCATCGGCACCACCAGCAGCAGGATGGAAACCAGCGCACCGATGCCAATCAGTAGCCACTTGCCCCAGTTGATTGGCTGGCGGTCGGCGTGATTGATGTGTGAAATCTCCGCCATCAGTGGCCTCCTAAGCGACGGCCGAAGCGGCTCTGCAAGGTGTTAATCGCGAACAGCAGCAGCAAAGAGGCCGCCATGATCACCGAGGCGATGGCGCTCGCCGCCGGATAATCAAACTCCTGCAGACGCACGAAAATCATCAGCGAGGTCACTTCCGTTTTCCAGGCGATGTTGCCGGCGATAAAGATTACCGCGCCAAACTCACCGATGCTGCGGGTAAACGACAGCGCAGTGCCGGCCAGCAATGCCGGCGCCACTTCTGGCAGCACCACGCGACGGAAGCTCTGCCAGCGCGTTGCGCCCAGCGTTTCCGCGGCTTCTTCATATTCCGGACCTAACTCTTCCAGCACCGGCTGCACGGTACGCACCACAAACGGAATGCTGGTAAAGGCCATCGCCACAGCGATGCCGAGCCAGGTGTAAGAGACTTTGATATCAAAATGCGCCAGCCACTGACCGTACCAGCCGTTGACCGAAAACAGGCCCGCCAGCGTTAAACCTGCCACCGCAGTCGGCAGCGCAAACGGCAGATCCATCAAACCATCCAGCAGCGTGCGGCCGGGGAAGCGATAACGCGTCAAAATCCACGCCATCAGCATGCCGAAGACGGCGTTGAACAACGAGGCCACGCCCGCCGCCAGAATCGTCACTTTATACGCGGCGATCAGCTGTGGATGGCTAATCACCGCCCAGTATTGCGCCAGCGTCATTTGCGACAGCTGCATCAGCAGCGCGCTGATCGGCAGCAGCAGAATCAGACAGGTGAAGAGTAAGCTGGTGCCGAGGCTCAGTCCAAAGCCCGGCAAAACACGTTTTTGAGCGAGCGCGAACATTAACCGCGCCCCGCTGCCAGTAATTTGTCCAGCTCACCGTCATTGGCAAAATGGACTTTCATCACGTTATCCCAGCCGCCAAAGGCGTCATTGACGTTGAACAGTTCTGTCTGCGGGAAGCGATCTTTCTGCGCCGCCATCAGCTGCGGGTTATTCACGCGATAATAATAATTGGTGATGATTTTCTGCGCTTCAGGCGTGTAGAGATAATTCAGATAGGCTTTGGCCGCGTCGGTGGTGCCGTTGTGCTCGACATTTTTGTCGACCCACGCCACCGGGAACTCCGCCAGAATATTGGTTTTTGGCACGATCACTTCGTAGTCGTCTTTGCCGTACTGATTACGGATGTTATTCACTTCCGATTCAAAGCTGATCAGCACATCGCCCAGACCGCGCTCGGCAAAGGTGGTGGTCGCACCGCGACCGCCGGTATCAAACACTTCCACGTTCTTGAGGAACTTCGCCATAAAGGCTCTGGTTTTGGCTTTATCTTTGCCATCCGCCTGATCGGCAGCGCCCCACGCGGCGAGATAAGTGTAACGGCCGTTACCCGAGGTTTTTGGGTTAGGGAAAATCAGCTTCACGTTATCGCGCGCCAGATCGGCCCAGCTGTGAATCTGCTTGGGGTTACCTTTACGCACCAGAAACGCCATGGTGGAGTAAAACGGTGAGCTGCTGTTTGGCAGACGTTGTTGCCAGTCAGCGGGAATCAGTTGGCCTTTGTCGTGCAGCACCTGCACATCAGTCACCTGATTGTAGGTCACCACATCGGCGCGCAGCCCTTGCAGAATTGCCAGCGCCTGCTTAGAAGAACCGGCGTGCGACTGCTTGATGGTCAGCTTATCATTGGGATGGGCAGCGTCCCACTGTTTTTCAAAGGGTGCATTCAGGGCAACGAACAGTTCGCGCGAAACGTCGTAAGAGCTATTCAGCAACTCGGTCGCTTGCGCCGCACCGGCTAAAGCACACGACAGCGCGATACCGCCAAGCCATTTTTTCGAAATCGGAAGTGTCATGCTGCACCCTGAAAGACGACAGTTAAGCCAATGCCATTAGATGCTGTCAGTGTATTTATAACTCAGGGGAAAGCTGTAACGGTTTTATATATCGTTTAGGGATTTCAAAGTCTAAAAAGGCATAAGACGGCGGGAGAGTTTATGCGGCGAATGGAAATGTAAATCGGCATTAAGCGATTCATTGCGCAATAAATGGCGCCGCGACAAATAAGGGCTGATATCCGTAGCGGCGCGATGAATCGCGCCAGGTTGACCTTAATACAAAGAGGTTACAGCGCTTGCAAAGCATCCAGCGACGGCGCAAAAAAGTAGCTGCCGCTAACCGGTTTGGTGAAACGCAGCATGGCGTCCATTTTGCCGTCGCGCTCGCCGAACATGCTCAGCAATTGCTGCTCAATATTGTAGAGACGATGACAGTAAGAGATGAAATACAGCCCATGCGTGCCACTGGCGCTGCCGTATGGCAGGCTCTGGCGCAGAATCTTCAGCCCTTTGCCCTCTTCTTTCAGATCGACGCGGCTGAGATGCGATGTCGCAGGACGCTGATCGCCCGGCAGCTCTTCATCCGTCTCTTTAGTACGGCCAATAATCGCTTCCTGCTTCTCCACCGCCATGCGGTTCCACAGCTTAAGGTTGTGCTCCCAGCGCTGGGTAAACACATAGCTGCCGCCCGCATCCGCGCCTGCGCTGATAATCGCTACCTCCTTGCGCGCTTCGCCCTGCGGATTTTCCGTGCCATCGACGAAGCCCGACAGATCGCGATTTTCAATCCAGCGGAAACCGTGCGTCTCTTCTTCGATATTGACCGCAGCGGCAAAGGCGCTAAGTGCCGCCTGAGCCAGCGCGAAGTTCACGTCGTGTCGTTGAGATTGAATATGGATCAGCAAATCGCGCTGCGTGGCAGGCGCAATGCCGTTACCAAGCGCGGCGAAAGCTTTGAGTTCAGGTGCAGAAGCGTTGCCTTGCAGATCGCGCCACAGCGCATCACCAAAGGCGATCACCGCGCCCAATCCGGCATCACTGAATTGCGTCTGCAGCGCTTCAAGCTGCTGTAAGAAGAATTTGCTGCCCTGGCGCAGCGCGTCAAGATCGCCCGTGACGCGGGCTTCGAGCCAAATGGCGAAACGGCGGTGCTCCAACAGGATCCCGCTCTGAAACTGAGACATTTCTATGCTCTCCGGCATGAAGGTTAGACGATATTTTTTCGCCCGCATCATACCGGAAAGCCACACTTTTTGAGCGGGTTTTTAAGCAAGTTTTATCTGGTTTAACGCTGCCAAACGATCTTGCTGATTTTCCAGCTTTTCAGGGTATCGTCCGACGGCATCAAGCCTTCCGGACCATGCCATTCACCGCTGTAAATGTAGGAGATGTGCTGGCTGCCCGGCGCACGGCACTCAACATCGCGTGCATCAAGACCGGTGGCCATTTTGCAGTTGTTAAAGGCTTTGCTGAACTTGTCGCTGAACAGATCGCCGATCTTGCTGCCGTCCGCCGCTTTGGCATCGGCATCCTGCACTTCGATGCGCTCCACGCTGCTGCTGCCGTTAATCACCAATTTAACGTTGTCGCCATCCAGCGCCTGCCAGAAATCCACCACCTGACCATTCTGCGTGCGCATGCCCTGACGCAGTTTGTAATCGCCGTTCAGCGCTTTATGGATGGCGTCTTCCGACATTGAGGTGGTGCTCGTCAGGCCCGCAACGCCTTGCTCGGTGACCTCCAGCGATCCACCAAACCAGCCGAGTGGATTGAGCGCCGACCAGTGATAGCTAAGCGGATTGTACCAATGGCTTTCGCTATCGCTCGCGCTGCCAGATGAACCCGAACTGGCGCAGCCGGCCAGAACCATGCTGCTAACCAGCAGTGCGTGACGAACAACTTTCATGAAAACTCCTTGATCTGCTAAGCCGATTGGCGTGCCTGTTGGAGTCACAAACCGGCAAAAAGTTTATTCGACCTGCTGATGTTCCGGCAGAAAGCAGTCGCGCAGGCGAGGTTGCGTTTGCAGCCAGAACAACGCCAGCAGGTCAAACAGCGTCAATAACAGCGGCAGCGGCGAGTCGGGAAAGGCGCCTTGCGGCAGGCTGGAACCCTGCCACAGCAGGCTGACAAGGAGCGATGCGCTCAACACATGACGCCAGCTTTGCCACAAGCGCGGCCAGCGCTGGCGATAGCCGGTCAGCAATAAGCCGATAGCCGCCGGAATGCCTAGCGCCAGCCCCAGCCAGAAGCTTTGGCGGTCGGGATAGAACAGCGCCAGCAAATCATTGCCCTGCTGGCGTGATGCGCCCGCCATCACCAGCAGCAGCCAGGTGCGCGCCTGCAATAACAGGAACAGCCAGAAAAGAAACGGCAGCCGCAGCTGCCCTTTCGCATCGTACTCTTCGGGAAGGTATTTCAAACTGACCCTCAATACTCGCGATCTTCAATCAAACGCTTGCCCAGCAGCAGCGAGTCCACCGGCTCGTATTCGAGCTTTTCGTAAAACGCCACCACCTGATCGTTCTCTTCGCGCACCATCAAATTGATTTTTGGGCAACCGCGCGCAATCAGCTTCTTCTCAAGACGATTCATCAACGCATTGGCAAAGCCACGGCCCTGATAATCAGGATGCACCGCCAGATAGTAGACGGAGCCGCGATGGCCGTCGTAGCCGCCCATCACCGTACCGACCACTTCGCCACCGACTTCCGCGACCAGAAACAGTTCCGCGTCGTGGTTCATTTTGCGTTCAATGTCCAGCTCCGGATCGTTCCATGGGCGTAACAAATCGCAACGCTCCCAGAGCGTGATCACTTCTTCAAAATCTTCCTGGCGGAAAGAACGGATTTCCATCGACGTTACCCTGCTGTTAGGCACAATTCGCTGATTATCACGCATTCTTTGCCAGGCGCAACCCTCACGCGTGACAACGGAGCAAAAAAAGCGCGACATCGCTGTTAGTCTGTTGCAATAGAAAGTAAACACTTGAAATAGTTGCGAGGTCGCCGCCTGGCAATTGTTACGCTATAACACGGGGCAGGATTTACCTGCCATGGACCCGTAAATGAAGAAGATTTCACTGCTTAAGCGCCTTACCAATCGTCGCCAACTGATACTTTCCGGTTTAGCGCTGGCGGTGTTATCACCGCGTGCGGTGCAGGCCAAAGAACAGAACAGCGATTTGCGCGTCAGTCCGCGTCATACGCCACCGAAACCTGCCAGCAACGGCAAACGCATCGTAATGATCGATCCCGGCCACGGCGGCATCGATTCCGGCGCCGTCGGCGAAGAGGGTTCGGAAGAGAAACACATTGTGCTGGCGATCGCCAATACCGTGAAGACGCTGCTGCAATCACATCCACGCATCGAAGTGCGCCTGACGCGCGACAGCGACCACTTTATTCCGCTCTATCAGCGCGTCGAAATCGCCCACCAGCACGGCGCTAACCTGTTTATGTCGATTCACGCCGATGGCTACACCAGCCCGGATGCTAACGGCGCATCGGTTTTTGCCCTTTCCAATCGCGGTGCCAGCAGCGCGATGGCGCGATACCTTTCGCAGCGTGAAAACGATGCAGACAAAGTGGGCGGTGCTGAGGTGCAGGATAAAGATCATTACCTCAACCAGATTCTGTTCGATCTGGTGCAGACCGATACCATTCGCAACAGCCTGACGCTGGGTAAACACGTCCTCGATCAGATTCGCCCGGTGCATCATCTGCACAGCCAGCACACCGAACAGGCCGCGTTTGCGGTGCTGAAATCGCCGTCGATTCCTTCGGTGCTGGTGGAAACCTCCTTTATTACCAATCCGCGTGAAGAGCAGCTGCTTGGCACGCAGGCGTTCCGCCAGAAAATTGCCAGCGCCATTGCCGACGGCATCGCCCGCTACTTCGATGAGGTCGATCGTCGCGAAGCATAGCCTTCATCCTGTGGTAGAATCGCGGCAAATTTCCGGAACGAGTGACTGATGAGCAATCCCGATATTTCCCGCGTCAAAGCCTTTTTGCTGGCGCTGCAAGATGATATTTGCGCCCAATTAGCGGCGGAAGATGGCAAGGCGAGCTTTGCCGAAGATGAGTGGCAACGTCCCGGCGGCGGCGGCGGACGCAGTCGTGTATTGCGTGATGGCGCGGTATTTGAACAGGCCGGCGTAAACTTCTCGCACGTGCACGGCGATCAAATGCCCGCATCCGCCACCGCGCATCGTCCCGAACTGGCTGGCCGCAGCTTTGAAGCGATGGGCGTGTCGCTGGTGGTGCATCCATCCAATCCTTACGTGCCAACCAGCCACGCCAACGTGCGCTTCTTTATCGCGGAAAAACCGGGCGCCGATCCGGTGTGGTGGTTTGGCGGTGGTTTCGATCTCACGCCATATTACGGCTTCGAACAGGATGCGCTGCACTGGCATCAAACCGCACACGATCTGTGCCAGCCGTTTGGTGAGGAGGTTTATCCGCGCTACAAAAAGTGGTGCGACGATTACTTCTACCTCAAGCATCGCGACGAGCAGCGCGGCATCGGCGGCCTGTTTTATGACGACCTGAACACGCCCGATTTCGATTACTGCTTCGATTTCATGCAGGCAGTCGGCAACGGTTTCGCCAACGCCTACCTGCCGATTGTGGCCAGGCGCAAAGCGCTGCCGTGGGGCGATCGCGAGCGCCAGTTCCAGCTCTATCGTCGTGGTCGCTACGTCGAGTTCAATCTGGTGTGGGATCGCGGCACGCTGTTTGGCCTGCAAACCGGCGGCCGCACCGAATCCATTTTGATGTCGATGCCACCGCTGGTGCGCTGGGAATACGATTATCAGCCAGAAGCCGATTCCCCCGAAGCCGCCTTGTACCGCGATTTCCTGCCGGTGAAGGAGTGGTTGAAGCCAACATCAAAATAATAAAATCGACCTGCCTTTAACAGCGCGATATCTCGCGCTGTTAAATCCCATACTTCTTATCGAATCAACTTATTACATCTACTCATTGCGCACAAAAGACATAATAAAGTAGTTGCCCATCCTGATTATTTACCACAGAATCACCCTTCTCAATTTGTGGATTAACCGTCATCTGACGGCTAAACGGAACCAGGAAGGTGCCACGTTGAAAGATTTCATTGCCACGGCTTCACTCTCGCTTTACACCCTCACTATCAACAACACGTCAATGCGCCCTGACGTGCTGCGCTTTCACGGCCGCGAGGCGCTGAGCGAGCCCTTCCGCTGGGACATTGAGTTCACCACCGATTTGCCGGTTAAAGACGAGCTGCTGAACAAATTTGCCAGCCTGAGGATGCGCAGCGGCAAGGTGGTGCACGGCGTCATCACCCGCATGGAGTGGCTGAGCCAGAGCGCCGACCAGACGCACTATCGCGTCTTTCTTGAATCGCGCCTTGCGCTGATGAAGCTCACCTGCGAGAGCCGGATATTTCAGAACCTCAGCGCGCCGGAGCTGGCGGAACAGCTGCTGCGCCAGCACGGTTTTGAAGGGCCAGATTTTGATTTCCGCCTGAAGCGTGAATACCCGGCGCGCGAGCTGATTACCCAGTGGCAGGAGAGTGATTTGCAGTTCCTGCAGCGCATTCTGGCGGAGGTCGGCATCTGGTTCCGTTCCGAGATGAATGCGGTTACCGAACAGGAAACGCTGATTTTTGCCGATTCGCAGTAGGGCTATCAGTTTGATGTGGCGCTGCCGTACGCGGAGCTTTCGGGCCTGCACGACGGTGAACGTGAGTCGGTGTGGGGCGTGCGCACCTGGCACAACGTGGTGACCGGCAGCGTGCGTAAGCGCGACTACAACTATCGCCAGGCGGGCGAACCTGGCGATGCCGATGCGGCTGTCAGCAGCGGTGCCACTACCACCGGCGGGCACTATCGCTATATCGGCCCGTACCTGAATGCCGGTGAAGAGGATGAAACTGAGTCCGGCCGTTTCTACGCGCGCATCGCCCACGAGCGCGAGCTGAAGCGTGCCGACTACGTGCACCTGTTCAGCAACGCCTCGCACCTGACGCCGGGCGCGGTGCTGGAGCCGCAGGGCAAGGTTATCCGCGCGCTGCAAAACGGTGTGGTGATGACGCTGGTGACCTTCATCGCGTCGCGCGACTCACGCCTGCACGTTTCCGTCTGGGGCATGCCGTACAGCGAACACTTCTGCTTCCGCCCCGCTACGGTGCCGCGTCCGGAGATTGTCGGCACGCATCCGGCGCGGATTGAAAGCCGCAACGCCGATGATATTTACGCCCATCTCGACGAGACGGGACGCTACCGGGTGAAGCTCGACGTTGACCGCCTGTTCAGCGAATCCGGCTACAGCTACCTGTGGGTGCGGCTGGCAAAACCTTATGCGGGCAGGGATTACGGTTTTCACGCGCCGCTGATTCAGGGCACCGAAGTCGGTATCGCCTTTGACGGCGGCGACCCGGACCGCCCCTACATCGCCCACGCCTTCCACGACTCTGAACATCCCGACGTCGTCAGCCGCGACAACCGCAGCCAGAACATCCTGCGCACGCCGGCGGGTAACGAGCTGCGCATGGAAGATAAGCGCGGTAGTGAACACATCGCGCTCACCACTGAATATGGCAAAACCCAGCTTAATCAGGGCCACATCACCGACAGGCAGGACAAACCGCGCGGCAGCGGCTTTGAGCTGCACACCGATGAGCACGGCGTGATACGCGTGGCGAAAGGTTTATTCGTCACCGCCGACGGCCAGACTAAAGGCGTGGGCGAGGTACTGGATATGGCGACCACGCTGCGCGAAATCGAGATTGCGATTAAACAAATCGAGCAGCTCAAGCTGGTGCAGGAGCAGGTGGACGCGCTGATTGTCGATATCAACGTGCAGCGTGAGATGTTCAGCCAACGCCTGCAACCGCTTAACGAGCTGATTCACTTCTCGGCTCCCGAAGGCGTGGCATTCACCAGTGGCGAACATTTGCAGCTGGCGGCGGCAGAGAATATCCACCTCAATGCGGGCGGTGACATCAGCGCCGGGGCGATGGGCAACGTCAACCTGATGGCGGGCGAAAAAGTCGGGCTGTTTGCGCACCAAGATAAGCTGAGTCTGATTGCGGGTGAAGGGCCGATAAAGGTTGAAGCGCAGAATGCGGCGATGAAAATCATGGCAGCGAAGAAGCTGAGCATGAGCGCGGAGCAGGACATACTGTTCGCCAGCAAGAAACGCATCGTGCTGATAGGCGGCGGCAGTTACCTGAAGCTGGAAGCCGGGCGGATTGAGTACGGCACTGAAGCGAAGTATCTGCGCAAGACTATGCGGACGCATAAGGCGGTGGCGCGGGAAATGCCGGTCGAAATGCCGGTGATGCCGTTGGCAGACCGGTTTGCAGAACAAGCAGGTCGCCGCGCGCTTAACCCGTTAATTTATTTGGGCGATGCACCGGGTTCGGCTGGTCATGCCCATGCTCAGCGTGGTTGGCAAATTGTCATCGCGCAGTCTAAAAGTGAGGCGATGAGCACCGATGAAATTGTTATGCGTGGAGAGTCCGACTCTCAGGGCCGTTTGCTATCCGCGGAGCAACAAACGCATCTGGCTGAATTGGCGAAACAACATGCAGATCGGTTATGGCTAGTGAGTGGACAGCGCGTGCTGCGCGTACGGCTAAGCATCATCCCATCTACGGCAGACGAGGCGGTGAAAGAGGCCTGCGCACTGGATGCACTGGGTTATCACCGTGCGTTTAACCGGGCTAGCGGCAGCGAGGTTCCCTTCTCAGCGTTCACGCAATGCATTCGCAAAGAACAGCAAACAGAGGCTTCACCGTCGGTCCTCAAGGAGGAGAAATAATATGTCAGGCGACAGTTTTAACGATTACCCGCACAGCTGTGCGGTCTACTTCGATGAAGACAAGGATACCAGCCACATCGCCACGGCGACGATGAATCACTGGGTGCACAATGGTTTTGCACAGTTCACAGCTGGCAATCGTGTGAAAGCGCACCTCGGCGGCAAAGAGTATTTTGCTGCGCTGCTGGAAGCTTTTACACAGGCGCAGAAAACCATTTACATCACTGGCTGGCAAGTCAACTGGGATGCCCAGTTGGCTGACGGTGTGAGGCTGGTCGATTCACTACTGGCGGCGGTGATGGCCGCACCGTCGCTCAAGGTGTACATCATGCCCTGGAAAGATCCCTACCCAATGGAAACTTACTCGGCCGCCACCGAGCGCGTTTTTGCTGCTCTTAACAGTCACGTAGGACGTCGGGCGTTTCACGTGCTGCGCGCCGGTTCAAAATCCGGCAAGTTTTTCTCTCATCATCAGAAATGCGTCATTGTTGATGAGCGACTGGCGTTTGTCGGCGGCATCGACCTCGCCTACGGTCGTTACGATGACAACTATGGCATGCAGGCTGATACAGCAGGCCGTCAGGGGATGAACATGTACAATCCCTGCGTACCCGTGATGGCTGCGGGCCGGGGCTACAACCCGATGGAAGAGTACGCAACGCCACATGCGGATCCGCGATTAGATCGCGATCCTAATGCACATGAACAGGCGAAAAAGCGCGAGGCCGTTAGCGTTACGCGCATTATTGACGCGGTACTGACGCGACGTGAAAGCCAGTCGCCGGGCAAGGCTAAAGAAAGCACCTATCTGGACGCAAAAATCCAGCCGCGCATGCCGTGGCAGGATTATCAGGTGGAGATTGAAGGTCCGGCGGTATATGACCTGATAGCCAACTTTGTTCTGCGCTGGAACAGCTATCCACCGCACTATCCCAAATCGTCACTGCTAACACAGACGCCAGAACTGCACATCCCGGCGACGCGTCCTGAGCGAGTCGGTTCCTGCCACGTTCAGGTATTACGCAGCGCATCGCAGGAGATGTGTCGGAGCGAGCAGAAACGGCCGCTGCGCGGGAAGCCGCCGGAGAGCAAAACGCAGCATGACGTGATGGACGCGATGAAGCTGCTGATCGACAAGGCCGACCATTATATTTATATCGAGAACCAGTTTTTCGTTTCGGCGTTTGGCGAGTCTTCGATCAAGGGGCCGAAGGCGCTAAGTCCGGTGGCAAAAAGTATAACCCCCTCTGCCGGAGCTTTTATTACGCGCAGATTTCCTGACAAGCCCGCACCCGAAAATCAGGTGGCTGAGTGGTTAGCCAACAAAATAAAGGGCCACATTATCTCGTTTAATCCGATGCCGTTTCACGTCTACATCATGCTGCCGGTCTATCCGGAAGGCCGGCTGGACGATCCCACCATCGTGGCGCAGATCCACCTGACGCGGCAGTCGCTGTTATTTGGCTCGCACAGCCTGATAAACCGCATCCGCCGCACCCTGTGGGTGAAACAGCAACTGGAAGAAATGCAGGTGCCACGAAAAGAGTGGCACCGACAAATACCTAAGTTGGAAGAGGCGTGCGGCGACGGTTATCTGGATATCGACATTGAGGCTTGCTACGAATTTGTAACCCTGCTGAACATGCGCGATCACGGTGAGCTGAACGGCCAGCCAGTCACCGAGCAAATTTACGTGCACAGCAAGCTGATGATCGTTGACGATCGCTGGGTGCTGGTGGGCAGCGCCAACATCAACGATCGCAGTCTGCTGGGCGATGGCGATTCTGAGCTGGCAGTGACAATAGCTGATATGGATCACAGTGTTAATGACCTTGACGGCAGCGGTACACCTGAGCCGTGCCGCACATTTGCCAGAGATCTGCGTCAGAAGGCCTGGCGTAAGTGGATGGGCAGCGCGGCTGCTGAGTGTGAAGATGCACTGGATAAACCAGCACTGAAAGCTAGCTGGGAAAAAATTCAGGAGATAGCTAAAAATAACTCTAATATTTATGAGAGAGTTTTTAATTTCATTCCACGGGATATAAAAAAAACTGAAAACAACACAGGAAAGAATTCATTCGCAGATGATGTAAATGAAGAAGACAGTGATCTTAACTCTTCAATATGGCCAATTCTATCTGCAAATCAGATAAACTCGATTACTGATTGCAATTACATGCCATTTTCAACTGAATTTTGGTCTAAATATAAAAACAACAGTTTTTTAAGCCGAGATAATTTGAAGAATCTAAATGGATACTTTACTTCTCTTTCAGTGAAATGGACCAATGGGGAGGATAATCTAATCCCTTATAATATGAGACTAATTGCAGGACTAAATGGGGAGAGCAATCGCAACGAACACATTGCAATGAATATCAAGATGAAAAACCAGAAGGAAGATATTTAATGAAAGCATTATTTACCTCATTTTTTTTCCTTAGTTATTCTTTATCATCTAATGCATCAAGTGTTCAGTGGGGTAGTGAGTGTGTAGGCTATTATGAATTTGAACTTCCAATCGGTGCAGAAATCGCATTATACCCATTGGCAGAATTTACGAACCCAAGACCCGATAAAATGAGAAAGCTGGATGTTATTATAAAACGATTTAAGACGCCAGAGATTACTTTTAGTGAAAGCCAGTATGGAAATGGAGATGATAGTGTTCAGGCTCAGTTTTCCGAGTTTTATTATGATAAATATAAAGTTGGAATCTCATCAAAAAGCAAGAATGAAATTAATTTCAAACATTACCGAGAAAAAGTAATAGATGACTATGAATTCAGCAAACTATCCAATAGGTTGTTAGAAGAGCAGGACTTCTCACTCTACAATGAGCCAATGACTTCTGAAGAAGATTTTAACCGTATTCATGGGTTTTTGGTAAAAGATGACATGAATGCATTCACCGTTTACAGTAGAAGAACCTATTCTGTTCAGATAAATGGTGATGGGAGAATTTATCAATTTTGGGCAAAGAGAGAGCCTTATCTCGAGGACCAATCACAAACCGCAGAAAACCAGTGGCATAAAAAAGAGCCTGAGGTTAAATCGTTATTAAGCCGATTTACTCCACGCGAGTTGTATGAAGTTCCAAATAAACAAGGGTTTTGTATTCCCTACGGTTTTATCGCCGATGATTCTGGTCAGGAACCACACAACATGGCCGTTACCTATCGATTAAAAGAACATCCAGATGTTTCAATATTTGTTCAGGATCTTGGCATGGCACCTGATGCCGGAGAAGAGACAAAGATGGATCCCAAGGAATATGTAACTTGGCTGTGGAACTGGCAGTATCAATGGCGTTCCGTCAATAAAGAATTAATCAGCCCTAAGTGGCGCACCATTGAAATGGATGGACGCAAAGGATTAGGAACATTTGCTAAAGCCGAATTTGAAGATGGTCGTGTTGATTATGGTTATGTCGCGTATGTGCGCGGGGATCATCACGCCAGAAACGTTCAGCCAGACTTGCTGGTTTATGTGATGCAGTACAGCGTTCAGGCGAAAGATCGCCCACCGATGGATAAAAAAGAAATCGAGGAAATGGCGGAGCGGATTGTTGCATCGGTAAAACGGCGATAAATGATTGAGAGGACGGGGAAATCTAGAGTCATTTTAGTTAGGCTATCCAACCATCGTGGCGCAAAATCGCTGGTATTTGGTTCGCAAAGCCTGATAAGCCGCATCCGTCGCACCCTGTGGGTGCAACAGCAACTGGAAGAAGCGTGCGGCGAAGGCTATCTGGATATCGATATTGAGGCTTGCTATGAGTTCGTTACGCTGCTGAATATGCGCGACCACGGTGAGCTGAACGGCCAGCCAGTCACCGAGCAGATTTACGTGCACAGCAAGCGAATGATCGTTGACGATCGCTGGGTGCTGGTGGGCAGCGCCAACATCAACGACCGCAGCCTGCTGGGCGATGGCGATTCTGAGCTGGCGGTAACAATAGCCGATATGGATTACAGTGTTAATGACCTTGATGGCAGCGGTACACCTGAGCCGTGCCGCACATTTGCCAGAGATCTGCGTGAGAAGGCCTGGCGTAAGTGGATGGGCAGCGCGGCAGTTGAGTGCGAAGAAGCACTGGATAAACCAGCGCTTAAAGCGAGCTGGGAGAAAATCCAAGCGCTAGCATTGAATAACTCTATTGCATATGACGTCGTTTTTAATTTCATTCCACGTAATTCATTTGAACCAGAAAGTTCAAATGAAATTAATTACACCGGTAAACAAGATTCTGAAAACGAGGATAACATCCCTGCTTCAATATGGCCCATACTTGCAGTCAACAGAACTGATGTACCACACAATAAAATCAACATGCCGTTTTCAGAAGTATTCTGGCGAAAATATCATGGCAAAAAGTTCAATAATAAGTTCAGGCTACATGATATCAAAGGATACTTTACTTCGCTCGCTCCTGAATGGACCTCAGGTGAGGATAATCTTATCCCATATAATATGCGATTAATTGCCGAGTATAATATGCAGAAAGATGACAATAAAAAACTCGCTATTGTTAAAATAGACTCTAGTGATATGGAGACTTTATGAAATATTTTCAATTATCACTCTTTTCATTCTGCATTTTGGCTACATATAGTGCTTCAGGCCAGGGATGGAAAAATGAATGTATTGGGTATCACAAAATGGAGCTTCCATCAGGACTGGAAACTGCACTATATGTGGTTGACAATCTTACGGCCCCCCCTAAAGAACCTAAAAGTCTTTACGGTGTTTTAATACAAAGAACAAGAGAGCCAGTAATTACTTTTGGAACTAAAGCCCGTGAATCTGGTGATGATAGAGTCCAGGCTCAGTTTTCAGAGTTATATTATGGAAAATATAAAATAGGAGTTTCATCTGAAAGCTCTAACGCAATTAATTTTTCAGAATATAAAAAAAAGGTTAAAAGCGACTTTGAGTTTGAGGCTCATTCCGGAAGGCAATTAGAAATACGAAAACTTGGTACCCATCAAGACAAACTCAGGCCAGAGCAAGAGTTTAATCGCCTCTATGGTTTTTTAATTAAAGATTACAACAATGCATTTTCAGCGTATGAACTTAGAGGATATACGCTCAATATCAGCAGTGGTCATCGCCTTTATCAGTTATGGTCAAAAAGAGATAATTATCTTGAAGACAAATCACAAACCGCGGAAAATCAGTGGCATAAAAAAGAGCCTGAAGTTAAGTCTTTGCTAAGCCGCTTTAGCCCACGTGAGTTGTATGAAGTCCCAACTAAACAAGGCTTCTGCATTCCCTACGGATTTATAGCGAATGATTCCGGTCATGAGTCACACAATATGGCTGTTACCTACCGGTTAAAAGATCATCCTGATGTGACGATCCTCTTTCAAACTCTGACATCAGATCCTGGCCCGGGTAATAATCGGCCAAAATTTGATATGACCGAGAAAGAATATGTTACTGAGTTCTGGAACCGTATTTATGGGGCAAAGTTCCGGGATATAAAGCTTTATGGGAAAGGCTTTAGCTATCCAAAAATTGATGGTCGCAAAGCCGTAGCCGCTTTTGCAAAATTCACCCGTTACGATAAATCTGTCGATTATGGCTACGTTGCTTACGTCAAAGGCAAAACCCCGGATGAACCAGCCATTATGTTTTTCGTCATGCGTAAGGGTACTCAGGCTACAGTCAATCCCCCATTCGATCACGAAGAACTGGAGAAAATGGCAGAACATATCGTTGCGTCGATTAAAAAGCGCTAATAAATATTTTCCGTCAACAGCATGTTGCTGCGCGCCGGTTCAAAATCCGGCAAGTTTTTCTCTCATCATCAGAAATGCGTCATTGTTGATGAACGACTGGCGTTTGTCGGCGGCATCGACCTTGCCTACGGTCGATACGATAACAACTATGGCATGCAGGCTGATGCGGCAGGCCGTAAGGGGATGAACATGTACAATCCCTGTGTCCCCGTGATGGCTGCGGGCCGGGCTATAACCCGATGGAAGAGTAAGCGACGCCACATGCGGATCCGCGATTAGATCGCGATCCCAGTGCACGCGAACAGGCGAAAAAGCGCGAGGCCGTTAGCGTGACGCGTATCATTGACGCGGTATTAACGCGGCGTGAAAGCCAGTCGCCAGGCAAGGCTAAAGAAAGTACCTATCTGGACGCAAAAATCCAGCCGCGCATGCCGTGGCAGGATTATCAGGTGGAGATTGAAGGCCCAGCTGTGTATGACCTGATAGCCAACTTTGTTCTGCGCTGGAACAGCTATCCACCGCACTATCCCAAATCGTCACTGCTGACACAGACGCCAGAACTGCACATCCCGACGACGCGACCTGAGAGAGTCGGCTCCTGCCACGTTCAGGTATTACGCAGCGCATCTCAGGAGATGTGTCGGAGCGAGCAAAAACGGCCGCTGCGCGGGAAGCCGCCGGCGAGCAAAACGCAGCATGACGTGATGGACGCGATGAAGCTGCTGATCGACAAGGCCGACCACTATATTTATATCGAGAACCCGTTTTTCGTTTCGGCGTTTGGCGAGTCTTCGATAAAGGGACCGAAGGCGCTAAGTCCGGTGGCAAAAAGCATAACACCCTCTGCCGGAGCTTTTATAACGCGCAGATTTCCGGACAAGCCCGCACCCGAAAATCAGGTGGCTGAGTGGTTAGCCAACAAAATAAAGGGCCACATTATCTCGTTCAATCCGATGCCGTTTCACGTCTACATTATGCTACCGGTCTATCCGGAAGGCCGGCTGGACGATCCCTCCATCGTGGCGCAGATTCACCTGACGCGGCAGTTACAAAACGGCGTTAAAAGTTTTCATGCCCGGAGCACAATTGATTAGCGCTCCGGGCTACTTAAACAAACCTCGTTTGCTACAACGGCTCGGTCTGCGCCTCCACCACCGCTAACGCCACCATATTCACGATGCGCCGCACCGAGGCGATACGCGTCAATACATGCACCGGCTTGCTGATCCCCATCAACACCGGCCCCACCGTGACACCTTCGGAGCAGGAGACGCGCAGCAGGTTATAGCTGATACGCGCCGCTTCGACGTTCGGCATAATCAGCAAATTCGCGGTGCCTTTCAGCGGGCTGTCCGGCATCAGTTCACGGCGAATGCTCTCGACCAGCGCCGCATCACCGTGCATTTCGCCGTCAATCTCCAGATCCGGGGCGCGTTGCTGAATCAACGCGAGTACGTCGCGCATTTTGCGCGCGCCCGGCGCATTTGAGGTGCCAAAGCTGGAGTGCGACAGCAGCGCCACGCGCGGTTCAATGCCGAAGCGTCGCACCGTTTCCGCCGCCAGCAGCGTGATATCCGCCAGCTGTTCTGCGCTGGGATCTTCATTAACGTAGGTGTCAGCTATAAAGGTATTGCCGCTCGGCAATAGCAGCGCATTCATCGCGCCCGCCACCTTCACGTCCTCTCGCAGCCCGAACACTTTCTCCACCACATCATAATGTTCCTGATAATCGCCGATGGTGCCGCAGATCAGCGCATCGGCCTCACCGCGATGCACCATGATCGCGCCAATCAGCGTGGGATTGCCGATCACCGCGCGCTGGGCAGTTTCCGGCGTCACGCCGCGCCGTTTCATGATCTGGTAATACTCATTCCAGTACTCTTTGAAACGTGGATCGGACTCGTTATTGACGATCTCAAAATCTTTGCCGGCCTCGATCTTCAAACCCTGCTTTTGCAGACGCATAGCGATGACATTCGGCCGGCCAATCAGAATCGGCTTCGCCAGCCCTAACGTCACCAGCTCCTGCGTGGCATGCAGCACGCGCACCTCTTCGCCTTCTGCCAGCACCACGCGTTTGGGATCTCTACGCGCCTGCGAAAAGATCGGCTTCATAAACAGGTTGGTTTTATAGACGAACTCGGTGAGCTGCTCACGATAAGCATCAAAATCCTCAATCGGTCGCGTGGCGACGCCCGATTCCATCGCCGCTTTCGCCACCGCGGGCGCAATCTGCACGATTAAACGCGGATCAAACGGTTTGGGGATCAAGTATTCCGGGCCGAAGCTCAGATCCTGATCGTCATACGCCGACGCCACCACATCGCTCTGTTCCGCCTGCGCCAGCGCCGCAATCGCGTGCACCGCCGCCAGCTTCATCTCTTCATTGATCGCCGTGGCACCCACATCCAGCGCGCCACGGAAGATAAACGGGAAGCACAACACGTTGTTCACCTGATTGGGGAAATCAGAGCGCCCGGTGCAGATAATCGCGTCGGGCCGCACCTGTTTGGCCAGCGGCGGCATGATTTCCGGTTCGGGATTGGCCAGCGCCAGAATCAGCGGATGCTGTGCCATCTTCTGCACCATCTCCGGCGTCAGCGCTTTGGGGCCGGAACAGCCAAGGAAAATATCCGCGCCGCCAATTACCTCGTCCAGCGTGCGTGCGCCGCTGTCGGCCACCGCATAGGCCGCTTTGGTCGGCGTCATATTCGGCTCGCGATCGCGATAGATCACCCCTTTGGAATCGCACACCACAATGTTGTGCTGCTGCATGCCAAGCGCCACCAGCAGATTCAGGCAGGCAATCGCCGAGGCGCCTGCGCCGGAAACCACCAGCCGCACCTCGCTGATGGCTTTTTTAACGATGGTTAAGCCGTTGAGCACCGCCGCGGTACAGATGATCGCCGTGCCGTGCTGATCGTCGTGAAATACCGGGATCTGCATGCGCTCACGGAGCTGTTGCTCAATATAGAAACACTCGGGCGCTTTGATATCTTCCAGATTGATGCCACCAAAAGTGGGTTCCAGCGCGGCAATCACCTCAATCAACTTATCGGGATCGCGCTCATCGATTTCGATATCAAACACGTCAATGCCGGCGAACTTTTTAAACAGCACTCCCTTGCCTTCCATCACCGGCTTACTCGCTAGCGCGCCAATGTTACCCAGCCCCAGCACCGCGGTGCCGTTGGAGATCACCGCCACCAGATTGCCACGCGCGGTGTATTTGCGCGCCGCCAGCGGATCGGCGGCAATTTCCAGACAAGGCGCAGCGACGCCGGGCGAATAGGCCAGCGCCAGATCGCGCTGCGTGGCTAACGGTTTGGTGGGTGAAACCTGAATTTTTCCGGGCGTGGGGAATTGATGAAAATCGAGCGCGCTTTGCTTGAGTTGATCGTCCATTGGGCATCCTTTGGCATCGCTAAATAGGCATTCAGTATAGGAATGTGCGGCACAAAAGAGGGTGAAGGCGCTCAAAGAACGCACAGACTGAAAGGCACGGATTGCCACCGCTTCGCCTGCGGGATCGGCACAGCCTGCTATCCTTATTGATGGCAAAAAGCGTAGCTGAACCGTTTAGGCCAGTCCTCCTTTCACTATCGCACCTCTTAAGCGCCACGACGCCACAATCAGAGAAAACGCATTTTCTTCGTGTAACGTCTGTAGCACTGTGTTGGACCAATACTTAACAGGAATGGGTGCAACACCTTTGCCCACATTATTGCTAATCAAGGAGTTAAGTGATGAACCAGCTAGATGCATTGAAACAATACACCACTGTGGTGGCCGACAGCGGCGATATCGAATCCATTCGCCATTACAATCCAGAAGACGCGACCACCAACCCCTCATTGATTCTGAAAGCCGCCGGTCTTGAGGGTTATAAACATCTGATTGATGACGCCATCGACTACGCGAAAAAACAGGGCGGCAGCAAAGAGACGCAAATCATCAACGCCAGCGACAAAGTGGCGATCAACCTCGGTATGGAAATCCTGAAGAGCATACCGGGCCGTGTTTCGACCGAAGTGGTTGCGCGCCTCTCCTTCGATCGTGGCATGTGTGTCACCAAAGCAGAAAAACTGATTCGGATGTATGAAGAGCACGGTATCGACCGCTCTCGCGTACTGATTAAGCTGGCGTCGACCTGGGAAGG
>Ga0157373_10000275_pt1 | contig 41320 bp, 32 predicted proteins | sample C65metaG_FD_113460 | JGI IMG/M metagenome (GOLD analysis project Ga0157373, IMG submission 113460) | Corn rhizosphere microbial communities from Kellogg Biological Station, Michigan, USA - C6-5 metaG | ecosystem: Host-associated > Plants > Roots > Rhizosphere > Soil | place: USA: Michigan... | reverse complement strand
TTCTCTCCTTCCGGTTTTGAAATGGTAAAAAACAACAAAGATTTCAAAAACATTTTTTACCTGCCAATGGATTCCAAATCGAATGCAAAAAAATGGATGGACATGATAAAACCCGACCTGGTTCTTTGGGTGAAATATGAATACTGGCATTTTTATTTACACGAAATCAAAGACAGGAAAATTCCTTTGCTGATGATCTCCGGCATTTATCGCAGCAATCAAATTTTCTTTAAATGGTATGGAGGTTTTTACCGGAAAATGCTGGATTCCTTTACGCATTTTTTTGTGCAGAATGAAGATTCAAAAATGCAGCTGGAAAAAATAATTCCGGAAGAGAAAATTACAGTTTCAGGAGATACAAGATGTGACCGTGTGATCAACATTGCTGAAAATTTTACAGATGTAGCGGGTATCAGAGAGTTTTGTGGCAACAGCAAAGTGATTGTTGCGGGAAGCACGTGGGAAGAAGATGAAACCGAATGGACTCATTTTGTAAGAAAACATCCTGAAATAAAATTCATCATCGCGCCGCATGAAATAGATCCTGAAAATTTGCATGATGTGAAAAAAGAATTTCCGCGCTCTGTTTTTTATTCCGAGTGGGTGAAAGAGATGGCCGGCAAGCCGGCAACCGACGAACAACAACCCAATTGCCTGATCATTGATAATATTGGAATGCTGTCGGGATTGTATTTTTATGCAACCATAACCTACGTGGGTGGCGGCTTTGGCTCTGACGGACTTCATAACATCCTCGAAGCGGCGGTGTATGGAAAGCCGGTAATTTTCGGGCCCGAATATGACAGGAATTTTGAAGCGGAAGAAATGATTTCCTGTTCCGGCGCGATCAGCATCTCCAATGCAATCGAGCTGGAAAAAACGGTAAATGATCTGTTGAACAACGAAGAAGATTTGAAAAGAAGAAGCGAAGCAGCGAAAAAATATGTTTATAAAAATGCCGGCGCTTCGGATAAAATTATTTCGTTTATCCAAAAACATCAACTGCTCTGAAACTTCGATGGCAACTGATTTTTGAAAAATAAAAATTCTCTTTAAAACTTCGTTTACTGTGAAGAAGGGTCGGAACGCTTAGCGGTCTAAACCATATCTTATTAATCGTTCAGGTCGCCCAACAAAGCGCGCCGGCCGTATCGTCATTATTTTTCGGAAAGCAATTCGTTGACGATCTCGTTGAATTCTTTTTTGAATTCAGTATAATGTTCTCCCGTTGCAGGGCCACTGAAACCCGCCTGGATCTTTCGGATATTTCCTTTTCTATCTACAAAGATGGTGGTTGGAAATGCGTTGATGCTTTCCAGCTGAGGCAAGGTTTTTTCTGCATTTAATGAATCGGAAACTGTTACGCCTGTTATCAGGATCGGGTACTGAACATGAAATCTCTTCTTGAAAGGAAGCAGATCTTTTTGAGACGTTTTGAAATCTGTGGTACGCTCATAAGCGAGACCAATTATCTCCAATCCTTTGCGGTGATTTTTGTTGTAATAATCGCTCAAAAATTTGGTTTCGTCCATGCAATTCGGGCACCATGAACCGAGGATCTGAACCACCACTACTTTATTTTTAAATCGTTTATCATTGATAGATACCTCGCTGCTGTCGTTGCTGTCGGGAAATGAGAAATTTAATTTTCCCGCGCCGGGCTTTAGTTTCGTCATCGAAAATTCATCCTCGGGTTTGGCATTTTCATTTCTTGTTGCAGACCAGTCTTCAATGCTCCTGGCGCCTGAATAAAATTTGCCTCCGGAAATTTTATTGGCGTTATCAATCTTCGCGATAAACAAATAAGAATGCGCGCCATCAAAAGTAGAAAGCTTTAAACTATCGCCACTGACAACACCTTGAAGAAAGCGATAATCACCTGTTGGATCCAAAAAAGTTCCGGTAAGATAAGAGCCTTTTTGAACAAACTCTGCAACAATATTGCTTACGTGGTTGTTCTCTACAAAATCGGTTGACCATCTTCCTGAAATATTGGCAACCGGTGGTTTCGAAGCTGTAAACCTCTTTTCATTTCTTATTGCCGTGAAAGGTAACATCTGCGTTCTTTTTCCATGTTGCTTTATCCAAAGTCCTTCCAGATTTCCATTGCCTAAAATTCTTGCTTTGAATCCTGACTCAAAAAAAGGCATTTGAATAAACACAGAATCGTCGCGGGTTTCAACGCTGTCAACCAACAAATGTTCTTTTCCGTTGATCACATAAATAATCTGTTTTCCGGCAGAATCTTTTGTTTGAAAAGTAAAAGGAATTCGATGTCCGTCCGCACGATTGATCGTTGCGCGCCACATTCCATTTTTTAATAAAGAAGTTTGAGCAGAAGCAGAAAATAAACCAAAACTGAGAGAGAAAAATAATACGGATTTATAGAAAACCAACCTTGATCTTTTTATCATCTTTTCGACTTGTTTTAAAAATTAGGGACACAATTTAATCAATAAACGACATGCTTCATGGAAAGAGAAGCAACAATTAACAGTAAACAAACTTTTAAAGAAATTGTTTATTCGCAAAAAACCGAATCAACTTTTGGCAATCTTTTTATAGCTGACGGCGATTCCTTTTATCAACGAAGAACTGAATCCCTGGTGTTCCATTTCGTTCAAACCTGCAATAGTGCAGCCTTTTGGCGTAGTTACTTTATCAATTTCCTGTTCCGGATGCGAGCCTTTTTGTAGTAATAATTCTGCAGCACCTTTCACAGTTTGCTCTACAATTAAGCTGGCAGTATTTACATCAAAACCGATTTCAATTCCGCCTTGTATACTGGCACGAATGAAACGCATGGCATATGCGGTGCCGCATGCACCAAGGATCGTGGCCGCTTCCATTAATTTTTCATCGATCACTACCACTTTGCCAAGAGTAGAAAATATTTGTTTTACCAATTCAATTTCTGTCGTTGAAGCGTTGGTAAAACTTAAGCAGGTCATGCTTTGTTCAATAGAAATTGCCGTGTTAGGCATTGCTCTGAAAACAGGAATTTTCTTTTGAATAATGTTTTCAATGTCTTCGATCAAAACGCCGGTGACCACAGAAACCAAAATATGTTTTTGAGTTAGCTGATCTTTAAAGCCATTCAATACATCGCTTACCTGGTAAGGCTTTACAGCGAGGATCACCAATTCGCTGTTCTTTACAGCCTCAGCATTTTCAGAAGTGATCTTCACTCCTTTTTCCTGCAATTTTTCCAGTGTTGAAAGATTTCTTTTAGTGATCGTAATGTTGGACGGTCTGCAGAATTTACTTTTTAATAATCCTTCGGCAATTGCAGACCCCAGGTTTCCGCCACCGATAATGGCTATTTTTTTAGACATAGTTGGATGAATTATTCAATGATATTTTTACAAAGATGAAGGTTTGAGATTGAATAATATGAAGAATAGAAAAAATTAGAATTTTTGAAAAAAGAAGAAGGGAAAAATTATTTTTATTAAAAAACCGGGCACAGCGCCTGTTTTCGGTCGCCATTGAAAGTATTGTAGAATCCTTTGTCCAGAAGATTGAATTCATCAGCGCCCAGCGAATGATTGAAATTTTTCAAAGAAGAAGTGGTTACGTCGTAGCTAAACGTAAAGCGGATATTATTGATTTGCAATCCAACCATTGGAATGACGGCATCACCGTAACGATAAAATAATCCGCCGGTGATCAGTTTGGAACCATCGCCGGAAAGATTGTAAGCTGCATTCATGCCAATCACCATTTCACTCGCTCTGGCCATTCTTGTATAATAAGCCGCAGGATTGATGATCACCTTATCCGTCATTTTAAAAATCCCGTTGATAAACCCAATGTGACGGATGTCAATCCTGCTGGCGTCTGTTTCATCAAAAAAAGTTTCTTTGGGTTTGTTCACGTGTTGGATGGAATAACCTGCATTGATGTAAACATCTTCTGTAGGAAAATAGGCATAATTCATCCCCGCCTGCATATCAAAATAACTGACGCTGTTGTTTACAATCTGCACCGAGGTAGGCAACGTAGCATCAAAAAATCTTCCATCAAACTGGTCGGGAAACGTAAGCTTGCTTTGATCAATTCTTTTATTGGCCCAGCCAACATTAAAACCAGCAGTAAGCAAGCTGCTTAGGCCCAGAATTTGATGATAGGCAACAGAAGCATAAATCTGTGTTGACGTAAGGCTTCCTGTGCCGGCAACATCCCGAAGAATAACGCCACCCAAACCCATCCAGCCTGTTTCAATTTTGTTGCGGAAAACCTGTGCATCTCCGTAAATACTCATGGTTTTGTAGGGCGTTGCCATGATGCTTGAATATTGATTTCTATAAGATGCGCCAAGGCGGTAATCTGCGTCAGGAATAAAACCGGTGTTGGCAGGATTGGTAAGGAGCGGATTATTAAAAAACTGTGAGAAATGCAGATCCTGGGCAAAAGCCTGCTGCATTCCGGTGAAGGAGCAAATAAGTAGAAATAATATTTTAAAATTTCCTTTCATTCTAACGCAATAAAGTAATATCGCCGGTTTTTCTCACTTTCTGTCCATTGGTAAAAGTTACATCAAGCGTATAAGTATAGACATCCATCGGTTGCAATTTTCCATTGAAGGTGCCATCCCATGAACTCTTCAAATTGTTGCTTTCAAATACTTTTTGTCCCCAACGATTATAGATATTCCAATCCATTTCTTTGATACCAAAACCTACTACACGAATTGTACCGTTTGCACCAAATTTTCCCGGCGTAAATGCGGAAGGAACATCTACCAAAGGCCTTATCAATGAACGAACATTCATACAAGTATCATCAGAACAGCCAGCGTCATTGATAGCTGTAAGGCAAACATTATAGATGGCAGTAGCATCGAAAATATGGGACGGGTTTTCCAAAGTAGACGTGTCGCCATCGCCAAAATGCCATAAATAATGAGTAGCGCCGGTTGATTGATTCGTAAAATTCGTAAAGGTATTTTCCTTCGGCTCTGTAGGACTGAAAGAAAACGAAGCGGTTGGAATCGGGCTTACGGTAATCGTAAAAGTAGTATCATCCACCCTGTTACAAGAGGTGGAGTCATACGCTGTTAATCTTACCCTGTAAGTACCGGTTTGGGTATAAAGATGGGTTGGATTATCATCGGTAGAAGAAGTTCCATCACCAAAATCCCAGCTAAAATTCAATCCACCTAAAGAATTATTGACAAATACAGCATTGTAAGGAACGCATCCATTTGGAGGAGTACTAAACGAAGCCCTCACTTCCGGTGAAAGACGAATTGTTTTCACCGTATCTGCGGGAGAATTACAATATGTACTATCGTTAAGGCTAAGGGTAACTTTATAAGTTCCGGGGCCAGCAAAAGTATGGGTTACTGGCCGGGTTGTTTCCACTACCAAAGGTGTATTGTCTCCAAAATCCCAGGTAAAAATATTCGGTTGAAAAGTGCCTCTTACTGCCGTTGACGTATTGGTAAAATCGTAAGTCAGATTGGTACAAGGCGGCAGTTTATTAGAAATAAAATCAAGAAAAGCTTTATTATCACCTACACGGATATGCTTGTAAGAAGTATCTGAAATGTTGCACGTAGTGCTATCGATCGTAACCAGCATTACCGGATAAAGCCCGGTTTTGGTATAGGTATGAGAACTTGCAGGAACTGTAGTAGTGTCGCCTGTTCCATCACCAAAATACCAGTAGTAAAGTTTCCCTTTTTTCAATGTATCAGAAAAATCGACTCGCAAAGGAACACAACCGGATGTATCATTGGAAACACCGTCAATGGAAGTATGCAAAGCAGATTTTACACCTGAAAAATCCATTTCTATTTTCAACATTCCCAGGTTGCAGGCGCCGTTCTGACCTAAAGAGGCATTCGCTCTTGACCACGCACCGGGAGTTCCGGGGAAAGCAACACTTTTAAAACAATTGGCACAAATAGCCTGGTAAATCACTCCATTCCGGTCGAAGCGGCTGGTTCCACCATCCACGTGATCGCCAAAAGTTACAGGAGGCGTTCTGCCCGGAGGATCTTCCTGGCCAAAAAAAGTTCCGTAAAGTAGTGAATCAACATTTTTTCTTAAAACGATAAAATAAAAATCACTTCCCGAAGCATCTGTTTGTGGTTTGATCGCATTGGGTGTCACAGGCATTCCTTTTGTGTTTCCGCCCAAAAATGCTGCGTTTGGTTTTCCTCCCCAACCAGATACATACACATTTTCACAACGATCCACAAGGAAAGCAGTTGGAGAAATATTGGGCACAAAAGAATTAGGAGATCCGAAAACAGTTGAATACACGTAACCTGACAGATCAGGTTTTAATTTCGAAATAAATTGTTTTGATTTTGGATTAGAGTAAGCCGCATTGATCACAGGCATATCTCCTTCAGAGGTTCCCATAATGTAAATAAACCCGAATTTATCTGTTTCGATTCCGTAGATCTGGTCGCCTTTGCTGGTTCCAATGTAAGTGCCTCTGATGGCGGAAGTGCCGCTATTGTTCAATTCTACTACAAAACCGTCACAAGGGTCTGAATTACCGAGACCCGGGCTGGCTGATTTTATTACTCCGCTGGAAGGAATTGATTTCAAAAAATCGCTGCTTGCGGTGCCACCGGCAACATAAACACTTCCGTTATCACCAAGCGTGAGAACATAGGCTGCATCATCGCCGCTGCCACCCAATAGTGTGCTGAATAAAACTGAATTGCAATCAGGATTTAATTTTAGTACAACTGCATCCTGCTTACCGGCAAGCCGCGATTGAAAAGCACCGGCAGTTGTCGGGAATGCACCATCATCTATTGAACTTCCACCAGAAGAGGAACAAGAGGCTAAATAAATATTATTGGCGCCATCCAACAGCACTTCACTTCGTGCATCATCACCATAATTCCTTTTAAGTGACTGAAGTTGTTGCAAGCTTTCTCCGCCAATGTTTACACCATCATCGCCCGCACCACCGATTATCATGGAGCCAATGATAGCGCTTCCGGTAGCATTTAATTTGGTAACAACAATATCATATCCTCCCCCTTTTCCATCCCTTGTTCCCGGATAATTGGAAGAATTGGTGCGACCTGCAATTACCAGGTTTCCGGCAGGATCTTCGATCAAACTGTGAGGTTGGTCTTCTCTATCACCACCAATATAGGTTGCATAAAGACGACGTCTTCCATCTGCTGAAAGTTTTATAATTCCTATGTCCCAATCTCCGGAAAATGATTTGTTGTAAGCGTTATCCGAAACCGGAAAACCTTTTGAAAATACAATGCCACCGCCATAAAAAGAACCATCTTTTCCGTATGTAGCGGTGAACCCCCAGTTATCTGCCGTACTACCGGAATAACTAAAAAATATCAAAGTAGGGTCTATGATCAGCGTTTTTGAAGGATCATAACCTTTCACTTTAAACTTCACCACATCCCCTTTGATAACATAGCGGCATTCCAGTTCCTCTTTCTGACCATCGCCGGTTTGATAAGTATATGGTTTTAATTCTCTGCTGACTCCGAGAGAAGTAGTTACATGAAGCTCGCGGTTTTTGATGGAAAGATTTTTGGCGCCTTTATATTTCATCGCAATATCATCAATCTTAGCGCCTGGGTTAATGATAAAATCATATTTCAAATTGCCCGCATCGTCCACATAATACCGAACATCGATGCCGGGATACATATTTTTATACGTAACGCCGAGATAAATTTTACAATTGGAAGCCCATTTGCTTTTATCATTGCCGATAAAATAATTATTGACGGAAGGAACGGCTTTATCAGGAATAATTTCTGTGGCATGCGCATTTAAAAATTCGACAGAATAAAAATCCTGCCGCACGCTGGAATTCTTTATGTTCCTGTTTGCATTTCCTGTAGATTCTCCCCCATGCATTTTTATCTTGATGTTTTCAACATCATCAGGATTATATTGAGCAATAGTAAATCCATTTTGAGTTAAAAAAAATGAACCGCTTCCTGCACTGCTCATGAATTTCACCTTCTGATCCCATTGTCCTTTATTTTCAATAAACTCTACCTGGGCCAACAAATTCTCCGCGAAAAAGAAAGTTGTTACCAGTAAACAAACAAATAAAGGATATTGTTTCAGAGCTTTCGACAAGAACATTTTTAAAAAAAATTAAATTGAAAAGAAATCACTAAGGGTGCGAAAAAAAGAAAATCAGTAATCAAAAATAAATTTACGAAACAATTATCAGAAGCGTTTCAATTTAAATTTTTGATTTTTGTTTTAATAGCTTCTTAACATAACACCTTAATAAAAACCAAGTTATGAAATTTTACTCCAGGCAGTTTTCCCTTTTTCACTTTGCAAAAAACTTTTCAGGCACTGGTTTTCAGAGGAGGATAAGGATGGATCTTCAGAAATTATTTTTTCAGCAGTGAGTCGTGCGGCTTCCAGAATTTTTCTGTCTTCAATGATATTGGCTAATTTAAAATTAAGCAAGCCACTTTGCCGTGTTCCTTCTATATCGCCCGGGCCACGGATCTCTAAATCTTTCTCTGCAATTTTAAAGCCATCGTTCGTTTCGCACATAATCTTCAAACGTTGTTTTGCATCAGCAGACAATTTCACTTTTGTAGAAAGAATACAATAACTTTTTTCATTTCCGCGTCCCACTCTTCCACGCAACTGGTGCAATTGCGGAAGCCCAAATTTTTCCGCACTTTCAATTACCATCACGCTGGCATTGGGAACATTTACTCCCACCTCAATCACCGTGGTAGAAACCATAATATTTGTATCACCTTTTACGAAGCGATCCATGTTCGTCTGTTTCTCAATTGCTTTCTGCCTTCCATGAACCATGCTGATATAATAATTCGGTTCCGGAAAATAAGCTTTCACTTCTTCATAGCCACGCATCAGATCTTCAAAATCCAGCTTTGCAGATTCTTCGATCAGCGGATAAATAATATACGCCTGCCTTCCTTTTTGAATTTCTGATTTGATAAAATTCATTACTTGTGGGCGCGCATATTCCATTCGATGAACGGTCGTTATCGGAATTCTTCCCGGCGGCATTTCATCCATAATACTATAATCCAGGTCGCCATAAGCGGTAAGCGCAAGCGTACGCGGAATTGGTGTTGCGGTCATTACAAGAATATGTGGATTGATCTCATTTTTGTCCCAAAGTTTCGCTCTTTGTGCCACACCAAAACGATGTTGTTCGTCAACGATGGCAAGACCTAAATTTTTAAACTGAACTGCTTCTTCAATTAAAGCATGCGTTCCAGTTAATATCGTGATTTCTCCTTCCTTGGTTGCTCTCAATATTTCTTTTCGCTTTTTTGCAGAAGTCGATCCGGTAAGAACTTCAACTTTTACAGGAATATCTTTCAACATGGTTTTCAGGCTTTCAAAATGCTGACGCGCCAATATTTCTGTAGGTGCCATAAAACAACTTTGATAACCATTATCTGCTGCTATCAGCATTGCCATTAGGGCAACCATTGTTTTTCCGCTTCCTACATCTCCCTGCAAAAGCCGGTTCATTTGTTTCCCATTTCCCAGGTCTTTCCGGATCTCTTTCAAAACTCTTTTTTGTGCACCGGTTAATTCGAAAGGCAAGTGACGATTGTAAAACTCATTAAAAAGATTGCCAACTTTTGAAAAAACCAACCCTTTTGAAAAAGTATTTCTCTTAAACCGGATCAAACCCATTCGCAATTGAGACAAAAAAAGTTCTTCAAATTTTAGTCGTTTTACTGCATTTTCATAGTCTGTTTGAGAAGCTGGAAAATGAATGTTCTTAAAAGCATCAAATCTTTTTACCAAACGAAATTTTTCCAAAATATCAGACGGTATATTTTCAGGAATATCTTTTTCCGAAAGCATCTGGAGCAAAGTAAAAGTGAGGCTTCCCATTTGCCTTCCTCCCATGCTTCTTGCTTTTAATTTTTCTGTGGCGGGATAAACCGGTTCCAGAAAACTTTTCGCATTTTTATTTTCTTCGGTCAAAATCTGCATTTCCGGATGAGTGATTTGTGGCGTGCTCATGAAGAATCCGGCTTTGCCAAAAACGAGAAAAGCTTTTCCGATCTGAAGTGTTTTTTCAATCCAGTTGATTCCCTGGAACCACACCAATTCCAATTCTCCGGTTCCATCATAAAGTGTCGCTACCAATCTTCTTCCGCGTCTTTCTCCCAGAGTTTCTACCGAAGTTATTTTGCCTTTTACCTGTACGTATTCTGTTTGGGAATTGATCTGACTGATTGGAGTGATTTGTGTACGGTCAATATGCCTGAAAGGAAAATATTGCAACAGATCATTGAAAGTAAAAATTCCGGCTTCTTTCTTTAAAATGTCGCCTCTGACAGGCCCCACGCCTTTTAAATATTCTATTGGATTACTTAATATGGAAGCTAAATTAGTAATGATGATTCTCTTTTTTGTCGATTAGAATTCATACAAATATAACAAGTTGACACAATAGAATTTTCCTGAAAATTAATGGAGTTACACAATAAAAATCCCATTTTTTTGTTTTACATAAGATTAAAAAATTTTTGATTTTTTTCTGTTAAAAACAAGTGTTTCAGGGATTAGAAGAAGCAAAAAAAGACGTATGTAAAGTATCTTTGCATTGCATTTAAAAAATCAAAAAATCCATTTTTTAAATCAAGTGCCAGACTAACAGAAATATAAATATTCATTGAACTTTCTGTTCAATAAATACTTTTAACATCATATTTGAAAAACCTAAAACCCGAATGAAAAACACATTTAAGAAATCCTATTTGCCCTTATTGCTGCTATTTGTTTTCCTGATCCCATTTTCTTTTATTTCTGCCAGTTTTAAACCGGCAAAAACAGGTAACGCATCGGTGGAAACTACTACTGTTGCAGATTCTGCAGAAGGAAACAGTGTAAAAACATTTCTTTATGACAGTTTGCAATTAAAAGACCTTGGCTTATCAAAACAAGCTTTTATTGAAGGTGTAAAAGGTTATAATTATTTACGCTCACAAGGAAAATTAAATAATGATCATATTTTGTCTATTGCAGATTTCAGTTTGCCATCTACACAAAAACGTTTGTTTGTAATAGATATGGATAATTATAAATTACTTTTTAATACTTATGTAGCTCATGGACGAAATTCAGGAAAAGAGTATGCTACTCAATTTTCCAATTCTCCTGAAAGCAATATGAGCAGCCTTGGATTTTATATTACCAAGCAGCCTTACTCCGGAGAGCATGGACTTTCTTTAAGACTTGAAGGCGAAGAAAAAGGTATCAATGATAATGCTGAAAGCCGCGCTATTGTGATTCATTGCGCCGATTATGTAAGTGAAAAAACAATCAAAGTTCTTGGATATATCGGCAGAAGTTTAGGATGTCCGGCATTGCCCAAAAAATATACAAAACCGATCATCGAAACTATCAAAGATGGCTCATGTTTCTTTGTTTATAGCCCAAGTCAGAAATATCTTTCCAATTCAGAAATATTGCAGCAGGCATCATCTTAAAAAAGCTTCTGTAGTAGTAAACAAAGAAATATTCGAATTCTTGTTTTCATCTTTTATCTGAAGAATTTCTCTATTCTTCATTAGCATTGTTCATTTGCTAATTGATTTTTATTTTATTAAAAAAATCAATTTATTTTACAATTCTAAACCCGCATCATATTTATGAAACCAAGAATTGCTTTTGTTACCGGCGGCTATTCCGGCGAAGCAGAAATATCCTATCAATCAGCTAAAACAATTGAAAAAAATATTGATCCTGAAAAATTTGATTATTTAAAAATTGACATTACTCCGAAAGGTTGGTTTCATCAATTGCTTTCAGGAGAAAAAATTGAAGTAGATAAAAATGATTTTTCGCTTTTAATGGATGATGGTCAAAAAATTCTTTTCGATGCTGTTTTAATCGGCATTCATGGAACGCCGGGGGAAGATGGAAAATTGCAGGGATATTTTGATATGCTCAATATTCCCTACACTTCCTGCGACTGCGCCATTTCAGCGCTTACATTCAATAAAAGATATACGGTTGCCGTCGCTTCTTTTGCGGGAATCAAAGTAGCCAATTCGGTTTTGTTATTTAAAAAGAACTATCAAAGCCCGGATGAGCTGGTGAAAAATCTTCAGTTTCCGGTTTTTGTAAAACCCAACAATGGCGGATCAAGTATTGGAATGAGCAAAGTAAATTCCCCTTCTGAAGAATTGGGAGCAGCTATTGAAAAAGCTTTCAAAGAAGATGAACAGGTTTTGGTAGAAGAATTTATTAAAGGAAGAGAATTTACCATCGGCGTTTTTAAATCAAAAGGGAAGATCATTGCTTTGCCAATCACCGAGGTGATCAGCAAAAAAGAATTTTTTGATTATGAAGCCAAATATCTTGGAGCAAGCGAAGAAATTACGCCGGCAAATGTGGATGAAAGTGTTGCTGAAATGATAAAAAAGGAAGCAATAAAAATTTATCAAATCTTTAATTGTCGCGGAATCGTGAGGATAGATTTTATTTACAACGAAGCTGAACATCAGCCATATATGCTGGAAATAAACACAGTACCCGGACAAACAGAAGCAAGTCTTGTGCCTCAACAAGTACGTGCAATGGGCTGGACGCTGATGGATTTTTATACAGCTTTGCTTGAAGAATGTTTGGCTGTATAAATTTATTAAATTGCACCACTTAATTTTTTCACTAATATCCTCAGCGTGTTTAAATTTATTGCAAGACAAAGTTTTTTTGTAAATCTTCTGGCAGCCATTGCTTTGGTTTTCCTCGTTGGATTTTTGTTTTTTCAATCTCTTGGATGGATCACTCATCACGGCGAATATTTGAAAGTTCCGTCTGTTACAGGAAAAAATGTCGATTCTGCTACTGATCTTTTAGAAAAAGAAGGTTTTGAAGTAGTGATTACTGATTCTATTTACAATGACAGCCTGCCTTTAAATGTAGTTAAAAAACAATTGCCTGATCCGGATGCAACAGTAAAAGTAAACCGCACTGTTTTTTTAAATGTAAATCCAACAACACTTCCAATGATCGATATGCCGAATTTAGAAGGATTAAGCTATCGGTTTGCTTTGGATAAACTGGAAAAAAATCATCTGAAACTGGGCGATACAACCAATCGTGCAGATTTTATGAAAGGTTCCGTTTTGGAGCAGCATTATAATGGCAAAAAAATTGCTGCAGGCGCTCAGGTGAGATGGGGTTCTTCGATTGATCTTGTAGTTGGGGGAGGACTTGAAGCACAAAAAATCCCGGTTCCGGATCTTACCGGAATGACTGTTGCTGAAGCAAGAGATTTGCTTAAACAACAAGGAATTATCTTGGCAGCAATCTTAACTTCAGGAGATATAACTGACACTGCCAACGCTTATATTTATAAACAAAATCCTGATGTTTTTTCTTATGGAACTACTCCTGCTTATATTCAACCGGGACAAACGATGGATATTTGGATCCAGCTTCAGCCAGTGTCGATACCCGATAGTTTAAAACGTGATACTTCAAAATTTAAATAACTTTTACAATGACAAATATTTCGTGTGAAGAAGTAAAAACAAGAATGGATGCCGGTGAAAATTTAAATCTTTTAGATGTGCGCCAACCGGAAGAAACCGCTGAATTTAATATAGGCGGAATTGCATTGCCTTTGGGAAAAATTCAAAACATGCAAACAGATGAAATTGAAAATCTGAAAGACGAGGAAGTGATTTGTTATTGCAGAAGCGGCAACAGAAGCGGAATGGCAGCTTTGATTTTAGAGCAAATGGGATTTTCGAATGTAAAAAATCTGACCGGAGGAATGCTGAGATGGAGAGAAATATATTCTAAGTAATTTATCTCAATCAGTGGCAAACCAATAAAAAAGGCAAGTTTCTTATTCCTGTTTTAATGCAAATAATATTCGTAGTAAACGAACAAATAATTTAATTTTTCTTTCTCCAATTATTTCGGGCCTTTATTTAAATATTCGAGAACCATATTATTATTGGTTGCCTCAATAACTTTGAAAGGCGCTTTTGAATTAGAAGGCAATTTATCCCACAGATCTGTTGGATTTCCTTTAAATGGAACTTTCAGTGTAATAGTGTTAGATTGGAATTGGGTAGAGACTTCTTTAATGCCTTTAATTTTCTTCAACTCATCTTTTAAAACAGAAAGATTTGGATCGCCGTATTCTATATTGGAAATTGAAATTGTTGTCGTATCCTTATGTCCTTTAAAAAGGGTATTAAAAGAATTTTTTGCATCGTTCATCGCCATTTTCAAAGAATCAGCAGCCTGTGTCATTGTTGGCTTTGATGCCTTTTGTGAAGAAGGACCTCCGGATTGATTGGGTGCTTTTTGAGAAGCCGGACGAACCTGGGCTCCCGTGTTCGTTGAAAGTAACAGCGCTATTAAAAAAGAAATCAGGCAGATCAGTTTCATGATTTTGATCTTTAAATTTTTCGAAAAAAATTCCTGAAATTAACAGCGGTAAGAGCCTGCAAAAGTATTTTTATTTTAAATAATATAGTTTTTGTGGTTTATAAATAGAATGAAAATGACAAAACCATTACAAAACTTGCGATTAACACAATTCAATAACCATCGCACTTGCTCCTCCGCCGCCATTGCAAATTCCTGCTGCTCCGATTTTTCCGTTATTTTGTTTTAAGACATTTATTAAAGTCACAATAATTCTTGCGCCGCTGGCTCCCAAGGGATGGCCTAGAGAAACCGCACCACCGTTTACATTTACTTTTGAACCATCCAATTTCATGTTTTGAATATTGACGATACCAACAACACTAAAAGCTTCATTCAATTCAAAAAAATCTACGTCAGTAATTTCCAAACCTGCTTTTTTGATCGCTTTTGGAACTGCTAATGATGGCGTTGTTGTAAACCATTCGGGCGCTTGTTCTGCATCAGCATAACTCAGAATTTTTGCAATAGGTTTCAGTCCTAAAGCATCCGCTTTTTCTTTGCTGCTCAAAACCAAAGCCGCAGCGCCATCGTTGATGGTGCTTGCATTTGCCGCCGTTACACTTCCACCCTTTTCAAACGGAGATTTTAAATCAGGTATCTTATCAAATTTTACATTAAAAGGTTCTTCGTCTTTCAGCATCACAACCGGCTCGCCTTTTCTTTGAGGAATTTCTACGCCGACAATTTCATCTTTAAATTTTCCTTCATTTTCTGCTGCCTGGCTCCGCCTGTAACTTTCTATTGCAAATTCATCCTGTTGCTCACGCGAAATATGACATTCTCTTGCGCATAATTCTGCCGCATTTCCCATTGCATAATCTTTGTAAACATCTGTCAGTCCGTCTTTTGCCATTCCATCAATCAGATTGGTGTTCCCGTATTTATTTCCCCAACGAACTGAAGGCGCATAAAAAGGAGCGCTGCTCATATTTTCCATTCCACCGGCAACTACAATGTCAGCATCGCCAAGCAAAATACTTTGAACACCATTCATAATGGCTTTCATTCCGCTGGCGCAAACTTTATTTACAGTAGTGCAACAAACCGTTGCAGGGAGGCCGGCAAAAATTGCTGCTTGCCGCGCAGGAGCTTGTCCCAAATTGGCCTGTAAAACACAACCCATATAAACTTCCTGAACATCTTCCGGTTTGATCCCAGCTTTTTCCATGGCACCTTTAATTGCCGTTGCTCCTAATTTTGTTGCAGAAATATCTTTTAAACTTCCACCAAAACTTCCAATTGGCGTACGAACTGCTGATAAAATATATACTTCTTTTTTCTCCATAAAAGATTTTTATAGGAAACAAAGATACTGAAATAAGCAGCGGCTTAAAAGCCGCAGGATTATGTTATTGGTAAATTTTTTGCATCAGATAATCAGAAAAAGTTTCAGATATTTATAGCGTTATAAATGCAATAAATGAATTTACTTCGCATTAATTCTTAAAAAAAATCGATCGTAACATGAGTACTATTATTTCAATGAAAAATTTTGTCGCAACAATGGTTGTTACCACTATCATTTCTATCATCATTGCAATTATTTCTTTGGTTTGGACCTATTAATTTTTGATAGAAAGGCTTTTAAAAAAGTTGCTAAAAGAAAATGATCCCGCAGGAAACCATACAACAAATTGTAAGCAGGATTGATATTATCGAGATCGTCAATTCTTTTGTGAAACTGAAAAAAAGAGGCACCAATTATATCGGATTGTGCCCTTTTCACAACGAAAAATCTCCTTCCTTTACCGTTTCTCCTTCAAAAGAAATTTACAAATGCTTCGGTTGCGGCCGAAGTGGAAACGCCATCAGTTTTTTGATGGAGCATGAAAAATACAGCTATGTAGAAGCGCTGAAATGGCTTGCGGCAAAGTACAATGTAGAAATTGAAGAAAAAGAAACCAGTCCTGAATTCAAACTACAACAACAGGCTGCGGATAGTCTTTATATCATTAACAAATTTGCACAGCAATTTTTCAGTGACACTTTATTGAATTCTGAGGAAGGAATGGATGTTGGAATGAGCTATTTGAAAGAAAGAGGTTTTCGCGAAGAAACGATCACCAAATTTGAGCTCGGTTACAATCCTGAAGCGAGAGACACTTTTGCAAAAGCGGCAGTTGAAAAACAATTCAACAAAGAGCTTTTAAAAAAAGCAGGATTGGTTGTAGAAAGAGAAAATGGTTTGCAGGATAATTACCGCGGTCGGGTTATTTTTCCGATTCACAATCAGTCCGGAAAAGTTACAGGTTTTGGGGCAAGGTTAATCAGGAAAAATGATAAGGCACCTAAATACATCAATACGCCGGAAAATGAAATTTATGTAAAAAGTAAAATTTTATACGGCTCGTGGTTCGCGCGACAAGCGATTGATAAAAACGATGAATGTCTTTTGGTAGAAGGCTATACCGACGTAATTTCTCTTCACCAGGCAGGAATTGAAAATGTGGTGGCAAGTGGTGGAACTTCACTTACTCCAGATCAATTGAGATTGATCAAAAAATACACTTCCAACCTTACCATTTTATATGATGGCGACGCTGCCGGAGTAAAAGCTGCTTTGCGTGGACTTGACCTTGCATTGGAGGAAGGATTGAACGTGCAACTCGTTTTGCTTCCTGATAATGAAGATCCGGATAGTTATGTGAATAAATATGGACCTTCCCAATTAAACAGTTTTATCAAAGAAAATAAAAAAGACTTTATCTTATTTCAACTGGAATTTTCTTTGTCAGAAGCCGGAAATGACACCAACAAAAAAGCGCAGATTGTCAACAGGATTGCTGAGTCTATTTCAAAAATTAATAAAGAAGAAGATTTTACCAAACAGCAGGATTATATCAGAAAGACTGCTGAAATTCTGAAAATTGATGAGGGAGGTTTACACAATCTTGTCAATAAATTTTTGCGTGAAAAATTAAATAAAGACGAAAAGAAATTTTTTCAGCAGGAAAAAGTATTCCAGGAAGGGGGAAATGAAGCTCCCCAACTTTCATCTGAAGAATCCGAATCTCTTGGGCTGCTAACAGATGATATTTACCATGAAAGATCACTGGTAAGGTGTTTACTGGAATATGGATTGATGGAATGGGAAGGCGAAAAAAAAGTAGCGGATTATTTGCTTGATGATTTCATGGAAGAAGATACATTGGAAGATGAGATGTTGAAAAAAATTGTCGGAAAATATAAGATATGGTACCAGGAAAAACTGAATCCAACGGCAAAGAACTTTTTATATTCAGATGATCTGGCAATGAGCAATGCGGTGGTTCACCTGATTGAATTTCCTTATGAGGTAAGTGATGGCTGGCAACAAAAGTATGAAATGGCCGTTCCGACAAGACAAGAAAATTACAAAAATGATATTGCCTCCACTATTCGTTATCACGAACTAAAAAAAATAAAAAAGCTGATAACGCTAAATGCTGAAGAACTTTCAAAAACCACTTCGACCGACAGGCAAATGCTGTTGATTCAAACTCATGCGCATTTGAAAACAATGGAAATGCAACTGACAAAAGAAATTGGAATGGTGATTATGAAATAAGCTTCTCAAAAAATAAAAAATCAATTCCTTCGTTTACTGCTCTTTCCTAAAATAAAAAACCATCTGAAATTCAGATGGCTTAGTATTATAAGTTTCAGAAAATTTAAAATCCTTCTGCTTCAGCAAAATTTCTCGAATCACTTTTCATTCTAACGACTTTTGAAGCTGTTTTTGGTTTTACTTCTTCTACAATTTTTGAAAACCGTTGTGCACTCCACACATAATCGAGCGCTACCACTTCTCCGGCTTCATATCCTTTGTCAATTAAAAAATCCCAGGAGCCCTGGCGATTCAAATCACTTACAATTTTTGAAGCCTGTTTAGGATATGCGATCCATAATTTAGTTTCGTCGCGCAGAGCAGGAGAAAGTTCAGCAAAAATCTTTTGTAACTGATGTGAATTTAACGCGAAAACAAGAGCAAAATCTACTTTGCGAACTTTTAAGAGCTGTGTTACATTTTTGGAAAATGAAAGTTTTGAAAACTGCTTTTCGATGGTAGATGGAAGACCTTGTATCAGTAGATTTTTCTCATCCTCTAATTGCAGTTTTTCAAACAGTGTTTGGGACATAAAAGAAGCAATGTTTTAAGATTAAAAAATAGTCTTTAATATCCGCGGAAATCTTTTTATCTTTTTCAGAAGAAATAGATTTGCACAGATATACATTCCTTAGACGGAGGCAAAATTACAAAAAAAATCGTTGTAACCCATAAAAAAACCCTGCAAAAGCTGATGCAGGGCTAATTTTCACGTTAAATTTTTTATTTTTATTGAACCGGATGGTAATATTTCAGAGCTTCGGGCATTTCTTTTTGTAAGGCTGCAATTCTTTTTGAATCTACCGGGTGATCACTTAAAATTTCTGGTGTTTGATTTCCTCCACTTAATTTCGACATTCTTTCCCAAAGTGGAATTGCTTCTCTCGGATTATAACCGGCCATTGCCGCGAAGATTAAACCATAATGGTCAGCTTCCAATTCTTGTTTTCTCGAATTAGGAAGTAAAACTCCTATTTGAGCACTAGGGGCAAAAACCGCATTAAAAACATTATTGGCCTGTGTATTTCCGGAAGTAAATAAATCTCCACCTATTCCAATTCCCTGAGCTACCAAAGCCTGGCTCATTCTTTCCTGCCCATGATGCAATACAGCATGAGAGATTTCATGTCCTAACACAATAGCCAAACCTGCTTCATTTTGTGTAACTGGTAATAATCCGGTATAAACCACTACTTTTCCTCCAGGCATACACCATGCATTGACTTCAGGGCTTTGCACAAGATTGAATTCCCATTTGTAGCCTGCTAACTGGTCAGCCATTCCATGTTCAGAATAATATTTAGTAATAGCATTTGCAATACGGGTTCCAACACGTTTTACCATTTCAGCATCTTTATTATCGCTGCTGCTAACTACTTTATTTTGAGATAAAAAACTTTGGTATTGACTTACTGCTTCCTGCTGCAATGTGGATTCAGGTACGAGAGATAACTGACTTCTTCCTGTTATTTTATTAGTGGTACAAGCCGTGATAAAAATGGCAGAACTGAACAGGAGTATTATTAATCTTTTCATTTGATATTAATTTTTATTTACAATAAACAATTGATGTACCAAAAAAATATTTTGATATTCTGACTTTTAAAAAATACAGAAGTTGTAAACAGTTTGCAAAAGAAAAGTAAAAATTAATCTTTACGTCGTGATTCTTTACGACGATCGCGGTGCTTTAAAATGGGAACACGTCCTTCGTTTCCTTTTAATAAACGGCTGATGTTTTTCTGATGTGTTAAGACAATCAAGGCCGCGACGGCAACAGCAAAGACTCGATAGAAAACTTCCTGTTCGTTATAAATCCATAAAACACAGATAGGTAGCGCAACTCCGGCAAGAATAGAACTTAAAGAAACATAACGGGTGAGATAAAGAACCAATAAAAATACACCTACACAATTGATAGCTACGATCGGCTGAATGGCCAGCACCATTCCAAACAATGTAGCTACTCCTTTTCCACCTCTGAAATCTGCCCAGATTGGGTAAATATGTCCAATCACAGCCGCAAGACCAAGACCAATCATTAAATTAGTTCGATCCAGTTCGTTGGTAAGATAATAAGGCAATAGATTATAAAGTGAAACTGCAAGAATTCCTTTTAGCATATCCCCTATCATTACGATCGTTCCAAACTTTGGCCCTAAAACCCTAAAAGTGTTGGTAGCACCCATATTTCCGCTACCGTATTCACGGATATCGATATTAAAAAATGCTTTGCTGATAATAACTGCTGTGGGAATGGAACCAATAAAATATGCGAGGATAATTAAGATAAATTCTTTCATATTAGTTTAATCAGTACAAACAATGGGATAGCAAATATAACATATAATTGTTCCCATGCACCCTTATTTTTCTTAAAATTAATTTTCGAAATGCCCGAATAAAATTGCCAGCCAGTCACCACGTTGTTTACTCATTTTTTTAACAAGATTTTTTTCTGTAAAAACAGATTCCATTTCTTTTTCATCACTTACCAAAAATCCTGAAACCAATAAAAAAGCTCCTGGTTTTAGTAATGATTTTATCAAAGACGAATGATTTTTTAAAACATTCAAATTAATATTAGCAAGTATGATATCAACAGGTTCAATTCCTGAAAGATCGCTTTGCTGTTTCACGGAAATCTTATGACAATCATTCGCTTCAATATTTTCCAAAGCATTATTAATACTCCAGGCATCATTATCAATCGCCATCACTTTTGAAGCGCCACATTTTTCTGCAAGAATAGCCAGCACAGCGGTTCCTGTTCCAAAATCAAGAACGGATTTGTTTTGAAAATCCAATGTTTCCATCAACTCGACCATCAAAAAAGTAGTAGCGTGGTGACCGGTTCCAAAACTCATTTTTGGAGTAATGACTAAATCGAATTTGACATTATTTATTGGTTTACTGAAGGAAGGTCTTATTGCAGCAAAATCATTGACAATAACCGGCTCAATAGATCTTTCCCATTCCTGGTTCCAGTTTTCTTCTTCAATAATTTTTTTGGTAAAAACAGCTTTGGCAGGTAAAATTTGTTTCAGTTTTTCTTCATCAAAATCATCTTCATTAATGTAGGCATTCAAGTAATTATTTTCCTCCTCAAAAGCATAATAATGACCGTCAGATAATTCTGCAATAAGCATTTCTAATTCTTCGGAAGAATTAGTTTCAATTTCTATTTTAAAATATCTTTTCATAAAAAAAGCCTGTAAAATTTACAAGCTTCTGAATTTTTATTTCAAATAAAATTATTGTTGATTATTTCTTTGTTGTGGCGCAGAACTTTGTTCGGGTTTCGGCAACAATGCTTTTCTGCTCAATTTAAATTTTCCGGTTTTAGGATCAATTCCGATCAATTTCACTTTCACTTTATCGCCTTCCTGGAACACATTGTCCATGTTTTCTAAACGTTTCCACATGATCTCAGAAATATGCAATAATCCTTGCTTGCCGGGCAGGAACTCAACAAAGGCGCCAAATTCTTTGATTCCTTTTACAGTTCCTTCATAAACATCGCCAATTTCAGGAACCGCAACAATACTTTTTATCCATGAAACTGCCTGATCCAAACTTTCTTTGTTGGCTGAGAAAATGCTTACTTCACCTGTTTTACCAACTTCTGTAATATTAATAGTTGCGCCGGTTGTTTTTTGAATTTCCTGGATGATCTTTCCACCCGGCCCGATCACAGCACCAATAAATTCAGAATCTATAATCAGTTTTTCCATTCTTGGTGCCTGTGGTTTGACATCAGGATTGTGTTCAGGAATGCATTTGTACATCGCATCCAAAATAAACAGTCTTCCTTTTTTCGCCTGCTGAAGCGCCTGACGCATTACATCCATGCTCAAACCATCAACTTTAATATCCATCTGTACACCACAAATTCCATCTCTTGTTCCTGTAACTTTAAAATCCATATCTCCGAGATGATCTTCATCTCCCAGAATATCAGAAAGAATTGCATATTGATCTCCTTTTGAAATCAATCCCATCGCGATTCCGCTAACATGTTTGTTAAATGGAACACCTGCATCCATCAACGCTAACGAACCTGCGCAAACAGTGGCCATTGATGAGGAACCATTACTTTCCAGAATATCACTTACGACACGAACGGTATAAGGATAATCACTTCCTGGCATGATTTGTTTTAAAGAACGCATTGCCAGGTTTCCATGTCCCACTTCACGACGGCCAACGCCGCGCATCATTCTTACTTCGCCGGTAGAAAACGGAGGGAAATTATAGTGCAAAATAAATTTAGAATAATTGCTCGTCGCGGCACTTTCAACCAATAATTCATCAAGAGGAGTTCCTAATGTTACGGTTGTTAACGATTGCGTTTCACCACGTGTAAATAATGAAGAACCATGAGGCGCTGGCAAAATATTTACTTCCATGCTCAAAGTTCTGATGTCTTCAAGTCCGCGTCCATCAAGGCGCTGGCGATCATTTAAGATCATATCACGAACAACGTGATATTGCAATTCATGGAAATAATATTTTATAAGCGCTTTATCTTCATCAGGTAAATCTTCTCCCAGGTGCTCTGTCGTTTGTTCTAATAATTGTTCAAAAGCTTCTTGCCTTTCATTTTTGGAAGTTCCTTTTGCAGAGATCTGGTACATTTTATCTTTTGCAAAAGCAATGATCTTTTCGTCTAATTCAGGATTGCGATAAGGTTTTGCGTAATCACGTTTTGGCTTTGCACCGGATTTTTCTCTCAATTCCTGTTGAGCTTTCACCTGGATCCTGATGGCATTATGCGCAATTTCCAACGCTTTCACCAAATCTTCTTCCTGGCATTCTTTTGCTTCGCCTTCCACCATCATAATATTCTTGTCAGTAGCAGCGATCAGAAATTCAACATCAGCCTGTTCCAACTGGCTGCGGCCTGGATTCACGACAAATTCACCGTTTACTTTTCCTACTCTCACTTCAGAAATTATTTCCTGAATTGGAATGTCGGAAACGGCCAAAGCTGCAGAAGCAGCAAGGCAAGCCAATGCATCAGGCATCACTTCAGGATCGCTTGAAATCAGCGAAACCAAAACCTGTACATCACAAAAATAATCGTCAGGAAACAAAGGTCTTAAAGCACGGTCGATCAATCTTGAAGTCAGGATCTCATAATCATTTAGTCTCGCTTCTCTTTTAAAAAAAGACCCTGGAATTCTTCCTGCAGAAGCAAATTTTTCCTGGTAATCTACTGTTAGCGGAAAGAAAGATTGTCCTTCTTTCGGCTCTTGAGTTGCGACAGCAGTTGCAAGAATAATGCAATTGCCTAAACGCACTGTAACTGCCCCATCGGCCTGGCGAGCCAGTTTGCCGGTTTCTAAAGTAACCATGCGGCCATCGCCAATATCAAACGTTACATTTATCGGATTGGGAGTGTTCATTTTGTTGTTTAATTAGTTTATAAAAAAATATTCCCAACCGTATGATTCAGTTGGGAATGCCAAATATCATTTAAAAAATAATAAAATTATTTACGGAGTCCTAACTTTTCAATCAATGCACGATAACCGGTCAAATTATGTTTGCTTAAGTAAGCCAGCAAACTTTTTCTTTTTCCTACCATTTGCATTAAACCACGCTGAGTGCTAAAGTCCTTTTTGTTAGTGCTTAAATGATTGGAAATATGATTGATCTTTTCGGTTAAAATAGCCACCTGCGCTTCAATAGATCCGGTATTTTTTGCGCTTCCACCAAATTCTGAAAAGTATTTTGCTTTGCTTTCTGAAGTTAAATAAGACATCTTTTTTGAAATAATTTTAATAATTGGCTGCAAATGTACTATTATATTTTGATTTATAAATAATGCAGATTCTTATTTTTTGAAAATATTTTCTTTTTTTACCCAAATTTAAAAATCCTGCTTGCCGGTTCGCATCGATTTTAGATTCAAAGCATACAAAGCAATAAAAACCAAACCGAAAAAATTGGCAAAAGAAGCGGCGCCAACAGCGATCAGATCGTTTCCGTATAAATAAAATGGAATGGCGATTCCCAAAGCGACTCCGAGAATATAAATATAAAATCCTTTCCTCTTCAAATTCCACATCAGGATAGCACCAGCCAAAGTTAACAGTGAAGCAATAAACCCTCCAATGGCTGCTTTGTGCATATTTTCAACGTTTACAATTTTAGAAAAAGATGCTTGTAATTTCCTCTCCAACGGTGATGCTTTTTCTTGCCTTCTGAAATTTGCTGTGTCATTTCTTAAGGTAGAATCATTTTTCACTTGCACATTTTCCTGGAAAACGATATTGGTTTTTCCAGCCATTGTATAAGTCCACACACAACTGATCAAAGCCCAGCCGCTACCGATAAAAGTAAGAATGCATAACCATGTAAGAAAAGAAGGTCTTTCAGCAGGCTCGGTTTCAAATTCATATAAACTTTTCGACATTCTTATTATTTAAGGTTGCAATAATATGAAAATAATAAAATAAGTTTTAGAAAATAGAAATTGTATTTTTTTTTTCGTCTACCGGAAATAAAGCGAATTAATGCCAATATTTTTCTACACCTGCCGCTGGTTTCCATCCATAATTCGGTTCAAAATAATTCCACAATAATGAAGAAACATTCCTGGCAAGCTGCCACGCTTCGTTATCAGGCTTCCAGCTGGTATCAGTATTATTTTTTGTAGCGATATAAAAAACATAATCGCCATGTGGCGCATTTACCAAAACTGCTTCTGATCTTGAGGCATCAACCATTCCCTGTTTGGAAGCTGCCTGCACATAGGGCGGAATTTGTGAAAGCGCATATTCGTCCCAAAAAATATGCGTCAGATCGCGATACATTCTTTCACTGGCAGCAGCACTAACCGCTTTCCCTTCGCGGATCATTACCAACAGGTTGGCCATTTCCCGCGGTGTTGTTTGTCCCCAACCAAATTGTTTTGCGTTTTCTTCGCGGCCCGGAGTTCGCGAGTTCAATCTTGTAAATTCAAAACCATTATCGGCGAGCCATTTATTGATCGTAACTCCTCCACCAGCTAATTTTTCACACCACCTTGCAGCCGTGTTGTCGCTGTGAGAGATCATTAAAGTGACTGCAACATTTAATACAGTTTGTGAACTGTCTTTAAAAAATTGCATCAGCCCCGAACCACCATGAGCCATGCTGTCGCGATACAATAAAGATTGGTGATAGGAAAAATCGCCGCTATCAATTTTATTAAAAATGCCAATAAGGATCGGGATTTTGATGATGCTGGCAGTAGGAAAAATGGTATCCGCATTGATCGCAACTTCTTTTCCTGTTTTTAAATTTCGGACATATACTCCGGCAGTTCCATGAAACTTGCCGAGTAATTCTTTTAATTGTTTCTCCAATTTTTTATCTGTTTTGTATTGGCAAAAAGCAGTTTGGGAAATGAATGAGATCAATAAAAATAAAAAACAAAGGAAACTTTTTTTCATGCGATTTTTTTTCGAAAAGTACAGAAATATTTCTCATCATTTCTTATCATTTAAAAATAAAAATAGCCACCCGTTTGAGTGGCTATTAATAAAATCGATTTTTGACTTTACTATTTTGCTGAAACAGTAACCTCATTTTCTTTTGCTGCAAAAAGATTTCTGTCAACTAAAGCTGAAGTATTTTGCCTAATACTTTCAAAGTTTTGTTGATGAATTACAAAAGCGCTGGCTTTTGTAGTATCAGTTGTTGTTGATGTTGAATCTGCTCTGTGCATTGTATCAGTCCTTGTTGGCTGGGGAACTGTGTCATGTTGGTTCTGAGCAAATAAAGCACAACTGAAAAAACATAATGCCATTGAAATTGCTGCTGTTTTTCTTTTCATAAAAATTTCATTTAGGGGTTAAGGAAATATTTGAACAGGTTATGATGCAATTATGATGCCACCGGATTTTTTTATCAATAAATATTTTAAATCAGATTTTATTGACAGAAAGAAAATCATTTGTGCATACAAATTATCGTTAAAGAAAGCCGCTACAGATAAACATTCGTGAAAAATCAATCATTTTTGATTTTTCTGTTTTTGATTGTTACTTTACCATTTTTAATTTCTGATGATAATGCAACTTTTCCAGGTTAATGATACTGCTTCTGAACTCGAATTTTTAAAAGTTCCTCTGATCATTTATAAAGATGATCCCAATTTTATTCAACCTCTCGATAAGGATATCAATGACGTTTTTGATCTTAAAAAAAATAAAGCTTTCAGGTTTGGAGAATGTGCGCGCTGGATTTTAAAAGATGAAGAAGGAAATTTAAGCGGCAGGATCGCAGCATTTGTTTACAAAAAATATAAAAATAAAGGTGACGAACAAAAGACCGGTGGCATTGGTTTTTTTGAATGCATCAACAACCAGGAAGCGGCTGATATGTTGTTTGACGTAAGCAAACATTGGCTGTTGCAGCGCGGCATGGAAGCAATGGACGGGCCGATCAATTTTGGAGAGCGCGATCGCTGGTGGGGATTGGTGGTTGAAGGTTTTAAACCACCGATTTATTTGATGAATTACAATCTGCCTTATTATAAAGATTTGTTTGAAAATTATGGATTCCGGAATTTTTATAACCAGATATGTTTTCACATGTTTGTCGATACGCAATTGAATCACAGATTTAAGGAGCAGGGTGAAAAATATGAGCAACTTCCTGAATATTCTGTAACCAATATGAGCAAAAAAAATCTAAAAAAGTTTGCTGACGATTTTTGTTCAGTTTATAATAAAGCGTGGGCCGTTCATGAAGGCAATAAGCAAATGAATAATGAAGTTGCTTTTAAAATGTTTCAAAATATGAAACCGGTTATCGACGAAAGGCTAATCTGGTTTGTATATTATAAAAATGAACCGATTGCTTTTTGGCTCAATCTACCGGAGTTAAACCAGATATTCCGGTTTTTTCATGGACGATTTGGATTGATTGAGAAATTAAGACTTTTACTCCTTAGAAAAAAAGGATTGAATGATAAATTTACAGGAATTGTTTTTGGAGTCATACCTGAATTCCATGGAAAAGGAATTGATTATTATATGATCTACGAAGCAGCCAAAGTCATTCAGCACAAAACCAAATACAAAGAAATGGAAATGCAATGGCAAGGCGATTTTAATCCTAAAATATTAAACATTTCTAAAAATCTTGGTGCAAAACCGAGCAGGATTTTGACCACTTACCGCTATCTTTTCGACAGAACAAAAGAATTTAAAAGACATCCGGTTTTAAATTAAAAAATAGATAGTAAAGCAACTTTTACCTGATTTTTCTAATTTTCTTTTAAGAGATCGTTTCTTAACTTGCAGCATTCTCAAAAAAAATTAAAACACTCTTCTTAAGAGTTGGGGGCTTATGGAAAAATTCATTGTATCAGCAAGAAAATACAGACCACAAATTTTCAGTACGGTTGTTGGTCAATCGCATATAACAACTACATTAAAAAACGCAATCAAAAATAATCAGCTTGCTCATGCTTTTCTTTTTTGCGGGCCGCGTGGCGTCGGAAAAACAACATGCGCAAGGATTTTGGCAAAAACAATTAACTGCGAAAACAGAACTGCTGACGGCGAAGCTTGCAACACCTGCAACTCATGCGTTTCTTTTGACAACGGAAGTTCGTTAAACATTCATGAACTCGATGCTGCAAGCAATAATTCTGTTGAAGATATTCGCTCACTAGTAGAGCAGGTGCGCTTTGCACCACAGGCCGGGAAGTATAAGGTATATATTGTTGATGAAGTTCACATGCTGAGTTCTGCTGCGTTCAACGCATTTTTAAAAACGTTGGAAGAGCCGCCGCCATTTGCAATTTTCATTTTGGCAACAACAGAAAAACATAAAATTATTCCCACGATTTTGTCGCGTTGCCAGATCTTCGATTTCAAAAGAATTACCAACAACGACACTGTAGAACATCTCCAGGAAATTTGCGAAAAGGAACACATCACTGCTGATAAAACTGCCCTTCATATTATTGCTCAAAAGAGCGAAGGATGTCTGAGAGATTCATTAAGCATTTTGGATAAAATCGTAAGTTTTACGAATGGCGAATTGACTTACTCCAATACGCTTGAACACTTAAACATTCTGGATGAAGATTATTATTTCCGTTTGGTAGAAGCGATGCAAAATCAGAATGCAGGTGATGCAATTTTGTTGTTTGATGAAATCAACCGGAAAGGTTTTGAAGGCGATTTGGTATTGAATGGCTTTGCAGAATTTCTGAGAAATTTATTGGTGAGCAAAGATCCGAAGGTGGCAGTTTTGCTGGAAGTTTCTGAAGGATTTAAACAACGTTTCCTTGAAGCTGCTTCCAAAATAAATGATTCATGGTTGCTGAGCGCGTTGAATATTTTGAATGAATCAGAGATCAATTACCGGCTTGCAAAAAATAAACGTTTGCATGTTGAACTTACTTTTATAAAACTCTCTTATCTAAGCCAGGCGCTGGATTTAGTGAATGACAACGGGCAGTTATCAAAAAAAAAACAGCTTGAAAGTGTAAAGCCTGTTGCGTTTAAGACCATCTCACCTATCGCAGTTAATAAAACAAAACCTACACCCATTTCTTCTGTTTCTTCAAAAATAAAAACTGCGGATGCAGTTGCTGAAGAAAAGAATAATGGTGCAAAACTGGTGATTGAAAAAGAGGAAATAAAAATTCCGAAAGCTGCCACAGATCATACTTTTGTTGCACAAAAAACTGCTGAAACAAAATTTACAAAGATCAGTTCGTTAGAAAAGATCAGGCAAAAAGTAGCGCTTGAAAACAAAAATAATAAGCCAGTTGATTTAAACGAAGAAGAGCTGTATGTCGCATGGGGACTGTACATTGAGCAATTGATGAATACCAACAAACAACCGATTGTTTCTAATTTTAAAACCGCAAAACTGAATATTATTGATGAAAATTGTATTGAAATAATTACGCAAAGTGTATTGCAACAAAAATTTATTGAAGCAGAAAGAGGAGAATTAAGTGCGCATCTTCAGAATCATTTTAATAATCGCTATCTGATTTATAAATTAACCGTTGCAGAAGATGAAAGTGAAAACGTTCCAAAAGAAGAAGTGCTTAATACGAAACAGCAATATTTAAGAATCATAGAAGAATATCCTTTGGTAAAGCAATTGAAAGACCGGTTGGGAATGCAGTTAGATTTTTAGAAGTCAAATAAAAATCTGAATTATTTCTTTGTTTACTGTGAATAATGTTACTAAAATTTAAAATCCACTCTCATTAATTACTAATCAATAATAACTACTAACAATAATGTGGCAGCGACTGGCAAAATTTGTTTTAAAAAAACGTTTACTTCTTTTAATAATATTGTTTGCGGTAACTGCTGTCATGGCTTTTTTTGCAAGTAAAATTCAATTAAGCTACGAATTTTCAAAAGCCATTCCAACTGATAATCCAAAATACCAGGACTATCTTTCTTTCAAGAAAAAATTTGGTGATGACGGAAACGTACTGGTGATCGGTGTTCAGAGCGATCAGTTTTTTCAATTAAAAAATTTTCAGGCATTTTCTAAATTAAATAATGAACTTAAAAAAGTTCCTTATGTTGAAGATGTCTTGAGCATTGCCAATGCTGTTGATCTTTTAAAAGATACTGCTTCAAAAAAATTAGATGCAATACCAATTTTTCCAAAAGATCTGCAAACACAACAACAAATTGATAGCAGTCTCACAACTTTTTACTCACTTCCATTTTACAGATCGCTTTTGTATAACCCCTCTACCAATGCATATTTGTTGGTTGTTCGGATCAATAAAGATGTTCTCAATTCAAAAGGGCGCACGAAAGTGATCAATGATATTATTGACCGCACGAATGAATATACTGCTTCAACAAAAATTCCAACACACATTAGTGGATTGCCTTTGATAAGAACACAGGTTGCAGACAGGATTGCCCGCGAAATGAAATGGTTTATCATCGGCTCTTTGGTGCTCTCTGCCTTGATTTTGTTGTTGATGTTTCGCTCCATTAAAACAACATTGTTATCATTGCTCGTTGTAATTATTGGAGTAATATGGAGCGTCGGAATCATGTATCTTTTTGGCTATAAGATCACTTTATTAACCGCTTTAATTCCTCCACTTATTGTTGTAATAGGAATTCCAAATTGCATTTATTTTTTAAATAAATATCATTCTACTTATAAAAAAACAGGAATTAAAGAACAGTCGCTGGTTGATATGGTAAGCAAAATGGGCGTTGTAACTCTTTTCTGTAACCTAACAGCAGCAATAGGCTTCGCGGTTTTTGCTTTGACCAGAAGTGATATTTTAAAAGAGTTTGGAGAAGTAGCAGGACTTAGTATTGCTTTAATTTTTGTTATTTCATTTATTTTACTTCCCGGAGTTTTAAGTTTTATGAAAACTCCTGAAAACAAAGAGTTGAAATACCTGGATGTAAAAATATTTACGACTTTTTTAGTGAATGTGGAGCGTTGGGTTTTTAATCATAAAAAAATCGTGTATGCATGCACGTTAGTCGTGGTTATTTTTTCTGTGTTCGGAATCTTCAAATTAAAAACTGAAGGTTTTATTGTGGATGATCTTCCAAAAACAGATAAGATTTATACCGACCTGAAATTCTTTGAAAATAATTTTAAAGGCGTGATGCCTTTGGAAATTGTGATCGATACAAAAAGAAGATATGGACTCGCAGGGGCGCGGGTTCTGCCGGTTTTGGTAAAAATGGATTCACTTTCTTCTTACATCAAAAAACAAAAAGAAATGAGCCGGCCGCTTTCCATTTCTGAAGGAATTAAATTTGTGAAGCAGGGTTTTTATGAAGGTGATTCTGCAAATTATGCACTCCCCAATTCTTTTGATATTGCATTCATTGGCGATTATCTTCGTCCGCAAAATGACAGTCCCAAAAATAATCTTTCCAAATTATTGGAAAGCTTTATTGACACCGCAAGAGAAAGCACAAGGATGAGCATTAACATGGCAGATGTTGGGACGGAAAAACTTCCTGTCATTCTAAATAATTTAAGAAAAGAAACTGATCATCTTTTTGATTCATCAAAATATAAGATCACTTTCACAGGATCTACTATCACGTTTTTAGAAGGAAGTACTTACATTATTAATGGACTAAAAGAAAGTTTGCTTTGGGCGTTTTTATTCATTGCACTTTGTATGTTGTATTTGTTTAAATCACTTCGCATTTTAATTTGTTCTTTAATTCCAAATGTAATTCCCTTAATTGTTACTGCCGGAATCATGGGTTGGGTGGGTGTAAGGTTGAAACCTTCTACTGTATTGATCTTCAGTGTTGCATTAGGAATTGCAATTGATGTCACGATTCGCTTTTTAGTAAATTATAAACAGGAACTCCCTTTCAATGATTTTGACATAAAGAAAACGGTTTCCGAAACGATCAATCACACAGGATTAAGTATTCTTTATACTTCACTTGTGCTGATCGCCGGATTTATTATTTTTTGTTTCAGCGGATTTGGCGGAACACAATCACTCGGCTGGCTTACATCTGTTACATTGTTTACAGCAACTCTTACCAATCTTATTTTGCTTCCTGTTTTGCTATTGGATACAGGAAAAAGGGGAAAATAAATATCTGCTATCTTGTAGAATTTATTCCTCATGGCACGGCTGTTTTTTATGAAATATCAGCTGAAAGTCATATCTGTAACGTATTTTAAAAAAGGCACAGAATTTCATAGTTAATTATTGAATCATAAAACAATAATTATTATGAGGCCAATATGGACCGGCGCAATCGGTTTTGGTTTGGTAAATATCCCGGTAAAAATTTACAGCGCCACAGAATCCAGCAATCTTGATCTTGACATGCTTGATAAAAAAGATCATGCACACATTAAGTATCAACGGGTCAATGAAAACACGGGCAAAGAAGTGCCATGGAATAATATCGTAAAGGGTTACAAATTAGACAACGAATACGTGGTGCTTGATGAAAAAGATTTTGAAGCGGCGAGTGCAAAAAAAACAAAAACAATTGAGATCACTGACTTCGTAAAAGAAGATGAGATCAGCAGTATTTATTATGAAACTCCCTATTATCTCGAACCGGACAAATCCGGAACGAGACCTTATGAATTATTGCTGGAAGCATTGACAAAAACGCAAAAAGTTGGCGTATCGACTTTTGTGATGCGCAACAAAGAAGCGCTGGCTATTTTGCGTCCGGATAAAAATGTAATTGTGTTGAATAAAATAAGATTCCAGCAAGAAATAAGAGATCCCAATCAATTGAATCTCCCAAAAAATACAGAAGTGAAACCGGCGGAATTAAAAATGGCGATCAGTTTAATTGACCAACTTACTGGCAAATTTGATATTTCAAAATACAAAGACAATTACAATGATGAGTTACTAAAACTGATAGAGGCAAAAGCTAAAGGCAAAAAGATAAAAGCTCCTGAAATGAAAGTGGTTCACAACAAAACGCAGGATTTGATGGATCAATTAAAAGCAAGTCTTGAAATAAAACGTAAAAAAGCTTCCTGATGGCATTAACACTCTACAAGAAAAAAAGAAATTTCAACGAAACCCCGGAGCCCGAAGGAGAAGTAAAAGAATCTGTTTCCAAACTGATCTTTGTCGTACAACGGCACAAAGCAACACGCTTGCATTACGACTTTCGTTTAGAACTGGATGGCGTTTTAAAAAGTTGGGCTGTTCCAAAAGGTCCATCAATGAATCCAAAAGACAAAAGGCTTGCGATGATGGTTGAAGATCATCCTTACGATTATAAAGATTTTGCCGGAATTATTCCCAAAGGAAATTATGGAGCTGGAATCGTGGAAATATGGGACAACGGCACTTATTCGGACATCGAAAATTCTGCCAAAAAAATTGCCGAAAAAAATCTTCGTGCCGGACTTGAAAAAGGAGATTTAAAATTTCAGTTGTTCGGCAAAAAATTAAAAGGCGAATTTGTATTGGTAAAATTAAAAGATAAGGAAGACAATAGCTGGTTGTTGATCAAACATCATGATGAGTACGCGGTTGATACCGAATATAACAGTGAAGAACAAACGAAAAAAGATTCTCCTATTAACAAATGGCTTGCGGAAAATAAGAAGTCAACGAAAAAAAAAAGCGCAGTGAAGACACATTAAATGACAATTCCTCAAAAGTTATTTCGCTAAACAATAACAACACTGCAAAAAAAATTACAGGTTCTGTAAAGCCAATGCTTGCAAAAGAAACTTCACAACCTTTTGATGACAAACATTGGCTTTTTGAAATTAAATGGGATGGTTATCGCGCCATTGCGGAAAAAAATGGAAATGATATTTTATTGTATTCCCGCAATGGGCTTAACTTTCAACAAACTTATCCGGTTGTCGTTGAAGAGTTAAAAAGTATTGATGCTGACTGTGTTTTGGATGGAGAAATTGTTGTTTTGAATGATGAAGGCAAACCGGATTTTCAACTGCTGCAACATTATTCTGAAAATCAAAACCGTCCGATTCAATATTATATTTTTGATTTGCTCGAACTGAATGGAAAAGATACCATCTCGCTTCCTTTGATTGATCGCAAAGGATTATTACGTGAAATTATTCCGGAAAATCCGGTGATAAAATATTCCGATCATATTCTGGAAAACGGGAAAGAATTTTTTGAAGTTTCAAAAGAACAAAATCTTGAAGGAATCATGGCGAAAAAAATCAGTTCCCTGTATTATCCCGGCAGAAGAACCACAGATTGGCTAAAAATAAAAAATCATAAAACGGCAGAAGCACTTATTGCAGGATATACAAAGCCTGAGGGTTCCAGGAAATTTTTTGGTTCAATCATTCTTGCAGAAAAAGAAGGAAATAAATTCAAATATGCCGGCAACGCAGGCAGCGGTTTTAATGACCAGTCTTTAAAAGAATTGTATGACCTTATGCAGCCATTAATTCAAAAAGAATCTCCTTTCCACGAAAAAATAAAAAATATTTCTTCTGTAACATGGATAAAACCTGAATTAATTTGTGAAATAAAATATTCAGAAATTACAGCAGATGGAAAATTTCGTCATCCGGTTTTTTTGCACCTCAGAAATGATAAAACCATTGATGAAATCAATACAGACAATATTGAAACGACAAAACCTTCTTCAAAAAAATTGAAAGCAATCCCAGAAAAAAATGAAAAAACTTCTTCAGAAGAAACACCAGGCGGCACTGATAAAACCTATTCATTTGGCAAGAACAAAGTGAAAGTGACTCATGTTGATAAAATTTATTTTCCTGATGAAGGAATAACAAAAGGTGATGTTGTTGATTATTATATTTCGATGCAGGATTATATTCTTCCTTATCTGAAAGGCAGGCCGGAATCGCTTTTGCGACATCCGAACGGAATTAATGCACAAAGTTTTTTCCAAAAAGATGCAGCACATAATACTCCTTCTTATGTTCATTGTAAAGAGATCCATTCTGAATCGAACAACAAGGAAATTAATTACATTGTTTGTGATAACATTGAAACTTTGGTTTATTTAAATAACCATGGTTGCATAGAAATTAATCCGTGGCATTCAACAGTTGAATCACTTGATTTTCCTGATTATTTAATGATTGATATTGATCCTTCCGACAATAATACTTTTGAGCAGGTAATCGAAGTAGCATTGGTGGTAAAATCAATTTTAGACAAAGCAAAAGCAACTTGTTTTTGCAAAACCTCCGGCGCTTCAGGAATGCATATTTATGTTCCTACTGAAAAGAAATATTCTTACGAGGAGGTAAAAGATTTTGCCAATATTATTTGTATTATGGTGAATGAAGAATTGAAAACTTTTACAACTCTTGAAAGAAATTTACAAAAAAGAGGAAACAAAAATATTTATCTCGATTACCTTCAAAACCGCCGTGGGCAAACGATTGCCTCTGTTTATAGTCTACGTCCAAAACCCGCTGCAACAGTATCAACACCGTTATTATGGAAAGAAGTAAGGAAAGGATTATCGCCGAAAGAATTTACCATTCATAATTCTTTAAAAAGAGTAAAAAAAATGGGAGATATTTTTAAAGGTGTTTTAGGAAAAGGAATTGATTTGGAGAAATGTTTGAAAAACTTAAGCGAGTAATGAATAAATGGCGGTATCTTCAAAAACGCCATTAAAGAAAAAATCTTCTTTAAAATATCCTTCTCTTACAAAACCTGTTCTTTCTAAAACCGTTGCTGATCCAACGTTTTTCGGACTGATGTGCGCTTCGATGCTGTGCAGTTTCATTTCATCAAAACCATATTTAGCCACTTTTAAAATCGCTTCTTTGATAAACCCTTTTTTCCAATATTCCGGAAGCAGCATGTATCCAATTTCGGCGCGGTAATTTTCTTTTATAATTCTCCAGAGACCAATGGTTCCGATTATTGGTGGTAGAGACGTTTGAAAAAACGTCTCATTAAATGTTTTGTCAAGAGACGTTTGAAAAAACGTCTCATTAGATGTTTTGCCAAGGGACGCTTTGTCAAACGTCTCTACGATTCCCCACGTAATTCCGGAATTATTTTCTAATGAATCTTTGATCAGTTTAACCCAATCTTTTGCTTCCTCCATTGAGACAATTGGTTTTTTGCCAATGTATTTCATCACATCTTTATCAGAGCGCAATTTGAAGATTTGCTCCGTATCAGCATCGGTTATTTTTCTCAACAAAAGCCGTTCGGTTCTCAATTCCGGAAACGGATCGAAATTAACATTTAGCATTAATTGTTCGTTTACTATTGATGAAGATAAAAAGAAATCTGTCCATTTACTAAAACAGTAAATTCTTCCTTAAAACTTCAATTCAAAGACAGCTAAAAAAGGAAAGCGGTATCTTTGCCGATTATTAAAATACAATGAGCAAAGGAAAAGTTTTAATGGCGATGAGCGGCGGAATAGACAGCACTGTAGCCGCATTGATGCTTCATCAGGAAGGTTATGAAGTGGTGGGAATTACTATGAAAACATGGGATTATGCCAGCAGCGGCGGCAAGAATAATAAACAAACCGGTTGTTGCAATATTGATAGTTTCAACGACGCGAGAATGGCTGCGGTTCAACATGGTTTTCCGCATTTTATTTTAGATATCAGGGAAGAGTTTGGAGATTTTGTGATCGACAATTTTGTGGAAGAATATATCGCCGGAAGAACTCCCAACCCTTGTGTTCTTTGCAACACTCATATCAAATGGCGAGCACTTTCCAAAAGAGCAGACGCTTTAGGTTGTGATTTTATTGCAACCGGTCACTATGCACAAATTCATCAGCATTCGAATGGACGATTTTTCATCAGAAAAGGTATTGATGAAACCAAAGATCAGAGCTACGTTTTGTGGGGATTGCAGCAGGATTTGCTGAGCCGCACTTTGTTGCCTCTCGGCACTTATCGCAAAACAGAGATCAGGCAAATGGCAATCGATTTTGGCTATCCTGAACTCGCAAAAAAGAATGAGAGTTATGAAATTTGTTTTGTTCCGGATAATGATTATCGTGGCTTTTTAAAAAGAAAGGTGGAAGGATTGGAAGAAAAAGTTTCAGGGGGATTTTTTGTAGATAAAAATGGTAAAATTCTTGGTCCGCATAAAGGCTACCCTTTTTACACGGTTGGACAAAGAAAAGGTTTGGATATTGCGCTTGGGAAGCCAGCATTTGTTACCAAAATTATTCCTGAAACCAACACAATCGTTTTGGGCGATGAAGAAGATTTGAAAGGAAGTGAAATGACCGTGAAAGGAATCAACTGGATCAAATACGACGGCATTTCTGAAGGAATGGAAGCAATTACTAAAATAAGGTATAAAGATAAAGGTGCCCTATCCAATCTGTTTGCATACGAAAATGGTGTGAAAGTCCGTTTTTATGAAAATGTAAAAGGAATTGCACCGGGGCAAAGCGCAGTTTTTTATGAAGGCGATGATGTAATTGGCGGAGGAATTATTCAAAAAAGTTGAAAGTTCAAGGTTGAAAGTTGTTTAAAAGTTTACCATAATCAGATCGTTTAGATGGTTTAAATTGCTGCAATCTTTTTCAAAAAACATTTTTAAAGATTAGTATGATAAAATACTTTATCGGTTCATGTTTTATGATCTTTTTGTTGGCATCCTGTACCAAAGAAAATGATAATTTCACCCTTGAATCTGTGAACGATTATTTTCCTTTGCAGGTTGGAAAATATATCACCTACGATCTGGATTCCACCATCTTTACCAATTTCAATCAGGAGATGACGACTAAACATTACCAGGCGCAATACCGCGTAGATGCTGCTGTTACCGATAATCTTGGCCGCGCAGCATTTAATATCAGTCGTTATTTAAGAACCGATTCTACGCAACCCTGGACAATTGATAATGTATTCACTGCAGTTCCTTCTGGTAAATCAATCGAACTGATCCAGGACAATCTTCGTTTTATAAAACTGATGGAGCCAATAAAAGATGGTGCTTCATGGAAAGGGAATATTTATTTACCTTACGATCCTTACCGTTCCTATTCTTTTGCTGATCCGGTTTTTACAGAAGATTGGGATTATACTTATGAGGCCGTTGATTCTTCACTAACAATTGGTTCCAATAATTTTCCAAATACCATCACTGTTGCAGAAATTGATGATACAATTGGCGATCCAAATGTGCCAGGTACAAAATATGCTGAAAGAACCTACAGCGTTGAAAAGTATGCGAAAAATGTAGGACTGATTTATAAAGAATTTATTCATTGGGAATACCAATCAATTGATAACACCTACACAGGATTTGGAGAAAAATTAAGCATCATTGATCATAATTAATTTTTATCCCATTATTTTTTTGATCTTGCATTTGTAAAATCAACTCTCAATTTTTATCCGGCTTTTATGAACAAGAAATATGTGCTGATTATATTCATCGCGTTCTTTTCGCTAAATGTTTCTGCTCAGTTCACAAAATATATTGTTCGGTTTAAAGACAAAACAGGAACACCATTTTCAATAAATGATCCGTCAAAATTTTTATCTGCCAAAGCAATTGAAAGAAGAGCGAAACAAAAAATTTCGATTGATGAAACAGATCTTCCTGTCGTTCCACGATACATTGATAGCGTTCGCTCATCAGGCAATGTAATTGTATTGGACGAATCAAAATGGCTTAACCAGGTTTGCATTCAAACCAGCGATTCTGCTGCACTTGCAAAGATCAACAGTTTTTCTTTTGTTGTAACAACACAGCCTGTAAAACGAATCGCACGAATTATAGAAAGAAATCAATCGGAAGAAAAAGTGAGTAAGGATAAGTTCAATGAAAAAATCAGTGGTATCACTTCTCCCGCTTCTTCACAACAAATCTTGGGTGATTATTATTCTTATGGAAATTCTTTTGCGCAAATTCATATTCACAATGGAGAATATCTGCACAACAAAGGTTTTCACGGTGAAGGAATGCTGATCGCGATTATTGATGCAGGATTTTATCATTATAAAACCTTACCTGCTTTTGATAGTGTCAATCAAAGAAACCAGGTAATTGAAACTTATGATTTTGTAGATAATGAAGTAAGTGTGAATGAGGATCATCCTCATGGGATGATGTGTTTTTCTACGATTGCGGCAAACCTTCCAGGGCAAATGCTTGGCACTTGTCCAAATGCTGATTTTCTCTTGTATCGTTCTGAAGATGCTTCTTCAGAATCTCCGGTTGAAGAGCAATATTGGATTGCTGCAGCAGAGCGGGCAGATAGTGCCGGTGCTGATGTCATCACTACTTCTCTTGGTTATAATTTATTTGATAATCCTGTTTTCGATTATACGTATGCAGACATGAATGGGCACACCACAATGATCGCAAAAGCAGCTACCATGGCTGCAAGAAAAGGAATGATTGTATTAGCGGCAGCCGGAAATGAAGGTGAAACTGCATGGCATTTTATTACAACACCTGCTGATGCAGACAGCATTCTTACTGTTGCTGCAGTTGATGCTTCAGGCAATGTTGCATCTTTCAGCAGTTACGGTCCATCCAGTGATGGAAGGATAAAACCTACCGTTGCTTCTGTCGGTTCCGGTACTGCCATTTCTTCTACAACAGGACCAATAGTAAGCGGAAGCGGAACATCATTCGCTACTCCAAATTTAGCCGGCCTTGTTACCTGTTTATGGCAGGCATTTCCGGACCTTACCAATATGCAGGTCATACAAGCGGTTGAAAAATGCAGCAGCATTTACAATGATCCTGATAACAGGATCGGCTATGGAATTCCGGATTTTATAAAAGCATTTAATGATTTGAATCAGCAGGAAATTTTGAAACATACAACAACAATTTTAGCAAATAAAAACATCAAAATTTATCCAAATCCTACAAAAGATCAGTTCACAGTTTTGATCAAACCGGAAAATACGGCTACAGGAACTTTCAGGCTTTATGATGCTCGCGGAAAATTATATTTTACAAAACAAATTCCTCTGCAGCAAAATGTTATTCAATTAATTTCTTTTGATAAAATGCAGGCACTTCAAATGGGAATGTATATTCTAAAATTCAGTGACGGAAAGAATAAAGAAAGCTTTCAATTGATTATTCAATAAGTGGCAGTAAAAAAAATAATCGAATTTTCTTTTTCATATTTTCTTTCTTAACAATGCGGCAAACAAAGTATCTGCCTGCATTTTATAACCTTTAAAATAATTCTTTTCAATTAATTCGAGGTCCAATTTCTCCTGGAAGAAATTGATATTCTCTTCATTTTCTTTTTCAAAAACAGAACAGGTAATGTAAAGAAGATACGCTTCATGGTTGAGGTTTTTTACAACATTGGAAACAATCTTCTTCTGCAGAATTGAATATTCCTGAATCTTTTTTTCATTGAAAAAAAGAAGTTGCTCCGGAGTTCGCGTCCATGTTCCTGAACCGGAACAAGGAACATCGGCAATGATAAGATCAAATTTTTTTTCAAAAGCTAAAGAAGAATTAGAAACATCCGCAACAAAAGAATCATATTTTTTAATTCCCGCTTTTGCAAAACGCTTACGAAGATTTTCAAGAATTGATTTTCGTGTATCCGTGACTGTTAGTTGTATATTTTTCAACAGATCGAAGGCCAATATTGATTTTCCCCCACTTGCTGCGCAACAATCCCAAACAGAAATGTTTGTCGTGTGATGTTTGATGTTGGATGTAAAAAAACTGAGTGTTTGTTGTGAATTGAAATCCTGAATTACAGCCTCTTTATCAATCTTAATAACACCACTTATTTTTTCAGCATTAGAAAAAGCCAGGCAATTTCCATTTATGATTTGAAACGGAATTTTAACGGTTTTTAATTTTTCAAAGACAGAATTTTCATTTCCGGGCCTTATACGAATAAATAATTTTGGTTGAATTAAAAATGATAAACTAAAGTGATGAAAATCGATTCCATCACTTAGCTGATTTTTAAATGGAAATAATTTGTCTAATGAAAAAAAATCTTTTACAACTTCAATTTTTTGTTGAAGAGCAAGAGCAACTTTCTCATTCCATTCAGGCTTTAATTTTTGAAGAAGTGGAGATGGTTTTCTTTCAATAAGAAATGTAGCCAAAAGTAATTTTTCAGCAATTGAAAGCGATGAACTAACAGCCATGCCTACACGAAAATAATGATAACAAAGAGTCGCAATTTGTTTCCTGTCTTTTGATCCGTGTTTTTTATGTTGAGAAAAATATTTTTTCAGATAAAGATGAAAAGGCTCTCTCCCATCATATTTTTCGAGAATGGAAATGGCATAATTAATATGCCGGTGAAAATAATTTTGAGCAGAAGTTTCACCGGCATCCATAAAAAATAATTTGCTGATTAAAGCTGGAGAAGCGCTTTGACAGGATCTTTACCAAATAAAAGTTGCTCAGGATTTTCAAGCATTTGTTTTACGCGAACCAGAAAACTTACAGATTCGCGGCCATCAATCAAACGATGATCGTAACTTAAAGCAATGTACATCATCGGTCTGATCACCACTTGTCCTTTTTCAGCAATCGGCCGCTCTACAATATTATGCATTCCTAAAATCGCGCTTTGAGGAATATTAATAATGGGTGTACTCATCAAGGAACCAAAAATTCCACCATTGGTAATCGTGAAAGTTCCGCCAGTCATTTCTTCAATCGTGAGTTTGCTGTCTCTTGCTTTTTGCGCAAGTTGTGCCACTTCCTTTTCAATCTCAGCCATACTAAGGCTTTCAGCGTTTCTGATCACCGGAACCACCAAACCTTTTGGTGAAGAAACAGCTATTGAAATGTCGCAATATTCATGATAAATAATATTATCGCCGTCAATGCTTGCATTTACGGAAGGCCATTCCT